>ENA-OREN01001164-OREN01001164.1-marine-metagenome-genome-assembly--contig:-NODE-1164-length-32456-cov-4.719170_pt1 | contig 32456 bp, 26 predicted proteins | sample MGYA00248624_ERZ508555 | MGnify/ENA primary metagenome ERZ508555 (study PRJEB26222, sample SAMN06267773) | marine metagenome | isolation source: Saanich Inlet, British Columbia, Canada | place...
CAGATCTCCTCAGCAAATGAGGAATGATGCTATTCTGCCCCGACACTGAGTTCTGACAGAACCGGGGGGGGGGCAGGTTCGAGTCCTGCCCCTCCGACCAGTAAGAATCCCAACAAAGAGCCAGGCAAGTGCTGGGTCTTTTTCGTAGTCAGATTTGAACTATGGCTAATTAATCGAGCAGCGGTGTTCCGTCGGGTCGAAGGCCACGTGCCGCCATGCGCTTGGCACGATTGCCGAAATCAGCACAGTCTTCACAGACGCTTTCGGGTATGACACCAATTTTCATCAGAATACCGAAAACTTGGCAACCGAGACAAAAGCCAACCAGGGCTTCAAGCCCTGCGGCGAAAATTAGCCCACCAAGAACGATGTAGGCAATTCCGTTTAGGCCGAATCCAAGCGAAAGAATAGCTGCCGAAACACTAAATGCAATTCCGATAGCAGCGGCGAACCGCTTCGGTGGCCCAGCTACGGGGCGATATGGCAGTCCTAATTTTGGAACGATCAACTTAGAAGCGATAATCGCTAGAGGGCTGACTCGTGGGCCGGTTGTAACACGAGCGATGAATCCAAATGCCAGCACGAGGGTGATCCATGGCTGGTCGAAAAGAATCGTTGCGACGGCCATGATTACCACTCCACCGGCCACTACGCGAGCGACGCTCGAATTCATGGGGTGTGGGAAGCTAAAGAACGAAGGTTTTTTTTGCGGAACTGATGTCATTGATGATCTTGATTTGTGTGGGCCGTTTCTAAACGAGACACCTAATTTGAATTTCAACAGCACACTTCTCCACTTCACATAATTCTTGGTATTCGTCGAGCCCTTCGTTCGCTCAATTGAAGCTCTCAAAGTTCCTGTCTAACAGGAAATAGAATGAACGTTTTTGCGTTTCCAATAATTATGATGCAAGAATGGGAGTTAACGATGTGAAATATTCCACGATGTTCGTGAGAAAATCGGAATTTATTGGTCTAGGAGTATTTGGGATCGATAAATCAAAAACAAATTGACCGGCACCCTCCAAACCGTTCTAACAAAAATCATCGCTCAACAGAAAATCCTTTGATTCTCTTAACCAGAATTCGAACCTACTTCGAACGCTATGGCATCCAACAATCGGAACTGCCCCAAACGGTGAGTCAGTTTAGTTTTTCGACCCGACGCTGTGCCTTCAATCTTCCGATGAACGAGTATTAGTCAGAAATAGAGCAACATGGTAAGACTTACGGATTTGCCCGAGGAGTACGCAGCCCATCTCTTGAGCCTACCCATGCCGGATTATGGTCCGACGCCGTGGGCTGAAGCACCCGATTTGAAGGACGCCCGTGTCGCGATCATTTCGACTGCGGGCTTGCATCGATCAAGCGACGCTAAGTTCTATGGTGGAGCCGGTGACTACCGTCTATTACCAGGCGATCTTGATTACTCAGATTTGACCATGAGCCATGTGAGTGTCAATTTCGACCGAAGCGGATATCAGCAAGACACCAATGTGGTTTTTCCGCTGGAACGCCTGAGACAGCTCGAATCTGATGGCGAGATCGGCTCAGTCGCCAAATGGCACTACTCATTCATGGGAGCCACAGATCCAACTCGAATGATTGAGACAGGACCTCAGGTTGCGAAGTTGCTGAAAGAGGATAACGTCACTGCGGCAATTCTGATTCCAATCTGACCGAATTGCACGCGCGCCGTTGGCGGGCTACAGCACTACATTGAGGCCGAAGGCATTCCGACCGCCGGAATCAGTCTGATTCGTGAACATACTGAAAAGATAGGTCCTTCCCGTGCCCTGTGGGTACCATTCGAATTGGGTCGGCCCTTAGGCGTACCCAACGATCCTGAGTTTCAAATGGATGTGCTCCGCTCACTCCTCGCGCTCTTCGCCGCTGAGTCAGGTCCGGTTATTGAGGACTACCCTCACGATCCGCCGGCAACGGCCGAGAGTGACTCAGTTTGGAGCTGTGTCCTGCCACTTCCACCGCTCGATCCCGGATCCAGCCCAATTGAATCACTGAAACAATCACTGTTGTCCGAAGTTGGATCGCTGGCTCCATGGTACGAGGAAGCGCTGCGACAGTCGGAGCGTACGACATTCGGACTGAGCGGTGTTACCGCTGATTCGATGCCAGAAATTGCAGCTTTCCTTGCTGGCGTGGCCTCTGGAGAAAACCCGGAGATGCCGTTCGGATTGTCAGATACGTCGCCTGGAATGATCCGCTACCTTACCGAAGATGTGAAAGCTTATTACATGGAGGCAGCGACCGAGCAACCCGGTTCTCATCCGCCGGGAGGAACTCGTATGTGGACTTGGTTCTACCACGAAACTCGAATGGGCAAAGTTCTTTACGACATCCGTGACCGCTTCACTGCCGAGTACGCGAAACGGACAGCGGCTAATGGTGGTCAGACACCACTAGAGGCACGACCAATCAACCCGATTCCGACGCTTTTCACGAAGCGACCCGAATGAACGGCGCTCAAGAAAAACGGCAAATTTAATTAACTGTTCGGCAATTGAGCTATACCAAGCTTGTCGGCAGTATGGAGATAATTGTGAACGGCTCAATGTCGTGGATAGACAAACTGATTGGACGGGACGAGAAACACTCGCCTGACGATTGGATTGATCGACGACGCAGCAAAAGCTTGCGACGAAGCCGCAGCCGGCATTTTGAGATCGTTCGCTAAATAGCGACAATGCTTAACGTATCTGGCTGCCTACTGACTAGCAGGCAGCCAGATACGTATCCGTTTGACTATCCCTGAAGCTTGCTCACCAGTTCGTCGGTGGTCTGTACCGAGCTGGCGATCATCCGGAAGTTCAGCAGTGCAGCCTCGTATGCGTCGCCCTTAGGCAATACAGCACCGGCCGTTGCGTCTTTGGCGATCGCAACTTCAAACCCATCTTCGATAAGGTCACGCATGTGAGCTTCAACACACAGATTCGCCGACATACCGGCAAGAATTATCTTGTTAATGCCGTGCTTACGAAGCTGAAGAGAAAGATCGTTAGTCTTTGGACTGTAGACCTTGTGAGGACTAGCAATCACAACGCCTTCTTTTTCGATCAATGGCTTGAGAGTCTCTTCCCAATCGGCGCCCGAGCCGTCGAAGCCATCGACGTCGAGTGCCCCTTTGCGATCGAACATGTTGATGGCATGCATCATCGTCTCGACTGCGCCTTCAAACTTCCAGCCGTGGTCGGTTGGGTAGTAGTAGTGGGGTGATACGAAAACTGGCGTGCCAGAACTCTGGGCAGCTTCGATTAGCTTCTTAAGATTCGCCACCGTGCCGTTTTTCTCGACACTCGGACCAACGATTCCCCAAGTAACGCCGTCCTTCGAAAGGAAGTCGACCTGAGGATCGGTGATCACTACGGCTGTCGAACCCGGTGTTATTTCAAATCCGGGATTCGGCAACACTTCATCGTAGTGTTGTGGTTCTGTAGTCATTTAAAGCCCCCTGCAAACATTTGTATTTGATTTGTACGTATGGCTCCGTTCAGCCCGACATATCAACTCAGATGCAGGTTTTGAGGGAACGATTCAGCAAACGCGAAGACAGCGCTCAGAAATAGAGCGCTGTTTCGTTACGAGGTCTTGAAACTACAGGGCGGCTACTTCTTAGCCATGTTCTTCATGAGTTTCAGCGTAGTCACCTGCCATAGGCAGTTTGTAACGCTTGCCTTGAACCGCCTGAAACATCAGGAATAGCCAGAGGGATGAGAGTAGTTAGCTGAACGATCACTACGAGGAATCCACCCGTAATTGGCACGAAGGGAACAACAAACGAGGCGATCGTTAGAGGAACAAATACAACGATCGATTGCGTTTGCGTGGAATCGAACGAAATCGTTCTCTTTTTCTACCAAAAGGAAAATTATTCCGGTCGGCAAGATTACAATGGCTTATATGTCATCAATGCCGATGGTTCCAACGTAACTAAAGTGGCTGGGGGATCGTTTTCTGCCGGATGCTCTCCACAACCTTGTGGTGGTTTCTCCATCCATTCAAGGCTCGACTGGGGTCCATAAGCACCTTAACCACAACACGGAGCGCCGATAGTCGCTCCGCACTAATACGAATAGGGAGGTGGGTGTAACGGTGCTGAACGAACTTGTGCCAATTTCTGCCCCTCCCTATGTGCGTGCGTGTCCAGTGACCACAACCACAAACACAACCCGTTCAGCATCAGTTAAATCGTAAATTAGTGTGATTTGTGGCAGACATCGTGCGCGCGGGCGAGGAGCTTGGTGGTTATGTCAATTTGGAAGAGCGGGGTAGGCTGTCGAATGTGGAGGAATGGGTAGTAGTGGGACTCCCGTGACAATTTATTTTGCTCAGAGTTGCTCACGCATGCGCACGCGAGGCACAGCAACGACCCAACATCGTCAGTATTGAACTGGTTAGCAGCCTGAACGGTGCATTCAGTTGACCTCCCCCGATAGCGCTCCCACTTATTATCTCGGATTCACGACCAGTTGAAGCCTGTGAATAGACCAAACGGTTCTGTTAGAACCGCCGAGCCTAGTTGGCTTTGGAGAGCTCGGCGACGTAGGATTCAAGTGAGTCGCGGAGGGCAATTCGCCCTCGGTGGAGCCGGGCTTTGAGGGCAGAGAGAGATACGTCGAGGGTATCGGCTGCCTCTTGATTCGAAAGACCTTGAACATCGCGAAGAATCACTACGACTTTCAGGCCTTCAGGAAGGGCGTCTATCGCTGCATCGATCCGACCACCAAGCTCGCTGTTCATGGTCGCTGCGACAGGAGATTCTGCCCAGTTGTTTGAAGCGACGTCTGGGCGATTGTCTTCAGAGACGGTCATCTCTTTGCCGCGTTTGTCTTTTCGGATGCGCATTAGCGCTGCATTTACTGTGATGCGATACAGCCAAGTTGTTGGCTGGGCATCACCACGAAAACGATCACGTGCTTTGTACGCCGAAACGAAAGTGTCCTGCGCCACTTCCTCAGCGTCGTGAGGATTGCCCATCATTCGGTATGCAACGTTGTACACGAAACCTGAGTGCTTCTCAGCTATGTCCGTGAATTCTTGTGCGTCCATGTGCCGTCGTGTGAATCGTGCAGGGTAGCGTGGCTGGGCTGAACGATCTCCGCAATCGTGGTCTGCAACCGGAGATCAATGCAAACACTGTACCAGAATCGCCCATTTTTCCAGCGTGTATCTACCGACTGTTACGTTCAAAGTTACTACCCGGTTTGCGTGCCATTGTTCATGGGTTCGATATGATTGATGTAAGAATGTAGAGGCATCTGAATTCGATATGAGTGATCTTTGTATCGATTCGGAATACACTGCATCTTATTAACTGTTCGGCAATTGAGCTATACCAAGCTTGTCGACAGTATGGAGATCATTGTGAACGGCTCAATATCGTGGATAGACAAACTGATTGGACGGGACGAGAAGCACTCGCCTGACGATCCCTGTGCAGATGGCATGGGCGATTGCGGTGAAGTTCGTGACAACGCTTCTGATTTCATTGATGGCGAGGTTCCGACTTCTTTGGCGTCGAGAATTCGTCACCATTTGGGCTTCTGCAATGATTGTGATGGCTGGATGACTAGCCTCGCTCAGACGGTTGGTCTTGTGAGACAGACTCCCCAGCACAGCGTGCCTGACTCTCTCAAAGAGAAGTTGAAAAAGCTTACCGACGACTAATTCTCGTGTTCTGCTCGAATGTTAAATGAAAAAACGGCGATTTGTTCGCCGTTTTTTTTGTCTGTTTTTCTCGTCGTGCAGAACTAAATAATAATGTAGCCGAAGATTCCGCCCAAAAGGCTTGGATGAGCCAATTTTCGGTTTAGCGAAATCGCTAGTGTCGTTCCGATCACAGCCGATACGAAGGTTCTGTCAGAACTCAGCGCCCACCACAAATTTTAATCCGCAGGTTGTGGGTTCGATCCCCACAGGGGCCACCAAGTTCAGGAAGTTCTCTGTGGAGTGACCGGCATGTCAGATTGGCTTACAGACGACTAGAGCCGGATGTTTACAGCAGCTGATTCGTGAGTTTCCGCTTGGTGTGCCGATAGTGGAAGCTTAGCGCTTAGGTGGGGATACTTAACAGTCAGCACGTGTTGAAAATGCGAGCTAACCAGTGAGAATCCGAGTTAAGCGAATTACGGCAACGGTTTGAAAGCAGCTGATTTGCTAATGGAAATCAGCAACTAGATCGGATCAATACTTAATCGCTGAACCAAAATCGAGTTTGGTGGGCCCTGTGGGGATCGAACCCACGACCTGCGGATAAAAGGCTTGTGTTGCTCTCAGGGACCGACAATTAACCTATAACCGACACCTGGCTCGGTCAGTATCCGCTTTGGACGAGAAGGGTCGTCTTCCAATTTCCGACGGAGTTGCTTCACAAACGTCCTCAGGTACTCTGTTTCCTCCCCGTATTCGGGACCCCAGACAGCCTGCAGCAACTGGCGATGGGTCAAGACCTTCCCTGCGTTGATCGCCAGTGTCCTCAGCAGATCGTATTCCGTGCGCGTCAACCGGACCTCATCGCCATCCCTATAGACGAGCCGAGCCCCGAGATCAATTTTGACTGATCCTATCTCGACGATCGAGTCATAACTCTCCTCGGGTTTCGACAAACGGTCAACCCGCCGGATGGCAGCGCGAATCCTTGCCGCGAGCTCTTCAGAACCGAACGGCTTGGGTTCTGTCAGAACTCAGTGTCGGGGCAGAATAGCATCTTCTTTATTTACAGAGGAGATCCTTTTCATGGCTTGCCCGCGCTGCCGATCTACGTCAACTTCCAATCGAAAACGTCGAACCTCTCTTGGCTATAGGACTTTTTATTGCCGAGACTGTGATCGGAGGTTCAACGAACGTTCAGGCACACCGTTCAATGATCTCCAATTCCCGAACGACATCGTGCTGATGGTAGTGCTCTGGCGTCTGAGATATAAGCTCGGATTCCGTGACGTTGCCGAACTACTTTTACAACGAGGGTTGCAAGTCAGCTACGAAACCATACGGGTTTGGGAGTTCAGGTTTGCACCATTGGTTAGCGAAAACCTTCGTGCGAAACGTCGTGGTGTGGCAGGTCATTCCTGGTATCTGGACGAGACCTATATCAAGGTCAGTGGTCGCTGGCGTTACCTCTATCGCGCTATCGATCGAGAAGGAAACCTACTTGATTCGATGCTCAGCGAACACCGAGACAAACATGCAGCTCGGCGTTTCCTTCGACGCCTAATCGATAGTGCAGGACAGAAGCCGTTACGGATGACGACAGACAAACATCCTGCTTACACGAAGGCAATTCGATGGATCGCCGGACGTAAAGTTCTGCATCGCCACAATCAGTATTTGAACAATCGTATCGAGCAGAATCATCGACTTATCAAGCAACGTTATTACCCGATGCTCGGCTTCGCCAAGTTTGAATCAGCCAGCCGTTTCTGTAACGCTTTCGACGAGTTACGAAACTATCTAAGAGTCCGTGCCACAGCCGGTGAGCACGTTTCAGCATCCAGTCGAAGGAAGATATTTACAGAAAGATGGTCGAGTCTAATGACCGAGCTGTCAGCTTAAATACAGGGATCGAAGATGTATTTAGGTCGACCTAGTTTCGACTGGAGCACTGAGATCTGACAGAACCCGTGATTACTACCCGTTTGGCGTTCCGACGTCCAGTGAAGTACTCGTCAATGGGAGGAATTACTGGACAGACTGGTTACCCCGCCTAGAATAAGTGGAAAGGGTTCTGACAGAACAGCGCCGAGTTCGTCGATCCTGTCAGTTGGAAGTTCTGGCGACCGCGGTGTCGTAGCGGTCGGTTGCGTTTTGAACAACCAGATCAACATCCTGTTCGAGAACGAACCCGTTTTGCTTGAGTTTTTCGGTGTCGCGTTTCACTAGTTTGACGTAGCTATCACGGTTTTCATATCGTTCTTCAATTGATGGGCGTATGTCGTTGTTGGCTTCCCGTTCTTCTCGTGTAGCGGGGAACCAGCGACTGAAACCGAGCATCAATGCCTGTTGGTCGGGCGAGCCAGTTTCAGGATCTCGAAGATTCCATCCAGCGTTAGTAGCGACTGGTTGGGTGATGTCGGGGAGCCGAACGCCTGCGAGTTCGTTTCCATCTGAGTCGACTGCCGATACGAAGCATGGATAGGTTTCACCCTCCACCGGCGGGTATATGCCGACACCTTCGGAGCCGCGGGGACCGAGGTCGATAGTCCGGATTACCCAGAGCGTCGACCTGTCAGGGGTGAGTTGGTCTGGTAGCCGGTCGAAGCTGTCGAGCACTGTTTCTCTCGGGACGGCAGTTTCTTCGTCGATTCGTGCGTGCGTGCTTGGCGGTGGCTTAGTGCCATCGGTGATCCAGCTATCGAGGTTTACCAGTGCTGCACGCTGGAGCGGCGAGTAGTCGACCACGTTGTAGCTGTACATCCCCTGTCCACCTTCAGTAGACATCGATCGTGCCTGTGGGATCGAGCCCGCTCCGTGCTGTGTGCCGGTGAAGTGATACATGCGAGTGTTCGGGTCGAGGGGAACGTCTTGCTTGCCAGCCGGGTCGGTAGTCATAAGCGAGCAGTCACCACGCCAGTATTCCGCAGAACTGTTGGTGTAGATGGTTTTGGGGACCGCGTTAAGATCATTTAGCCGCTTGAGTATCCCGTCGGACTGTTGTGTAAGCGGGTCGACCATCTCCTGATCGGCAAACGGATACAGGTGTCCGAAACTCGGGTAGGACTGGTTGGACGGTTGGGCATAGCGATGGTTGAAAGAGCCCATGCGTGCTCCGGCGACGTGGGGCAGAAGTCCGTCGAAAACTTTCCTTCCTTCCTCGTCGATATTCAGGGCAAGGTGCAGGAATTCTCGAAGCATTCTGCCGGTTTGCGAAGTGCCGTAGCCTATAGCGCGGTCGAGGTTGGTGATGCCGGGCAGAAGATCAGCTGAGTCGTATTTGAGGAACGATGTGGCATCTCGGAGTGCGAGGAGTCCGGCTCCGGAGACTGGTGTGTCCTTGGAGCTATAGACGATTTGGTAGAACTTGCCGGGTGTGAATCCGCCTTCGAGATAGATGTGTTCGTCGCTTGGCACTACACCATCGGGTGTTTCTTTCGCGAACTTCCAAGCGGAATGAGGTAGTGCTACGTCTTCGCCGTCTTCGGAATCCTTGACGTACAGGACATCTGCCGGGTCGTTATCGTTGGTCGCTCTCAGGGGACGGTGTACTCGATCGGCGAGTAGCCATGTGGTCAATTGTTGATTTGGCCTGATTTCGACCACGTTTTGCCCGGGGTTCGATTCGTTGGAGAGGTCTGCCAGCGGGGGAGTGAGCCCCATCAAGATGTCGTCGGTATAGACGTCCCATTGCCATCCGATTGAAGCGACTGAGAGTCCACGCTCGAAGAGGAAGCCGTCACCGGGAGAGGGGCTGGCTGAGGGGGTCTCGCTAGTGCGGTTGTACGTGCCGATAACTGTTCGTCGACCTCGATTTGGGAGTTCGATCAGCAGTCCGTGAGATCCTCTGCTTGGATCGGCTGGCGTTAGCAGTGAGAAATCGGCTGAGAACCGTACTCGACCTTCTTCGTCCCTAGGGGCATATTCGAGATCAACGATGTCTCGATTTACCTCGGCTGAGGGATCGACCGCAAAGGTCAGCAAAGAGTCGATCTGTTCATACGCTCCCGTGTCGCCAAATTCATGGCCTCCGGCGTATGGAAAGCGACGGTTCAGTTTGAATTCGACGACGGCCATTGGGTTTCTCCTGGAGCGCCAAATACTGGCAAAATGGATGTTGTAGTTTAGGGAAGGTTTTGTGTGGTTGGGTGCTGTGACTTTGAATCGCTCCACAGTCTAACGCCTGAATTCTGTTGTGAGACGCCGTGGATTCGGGTATTAGATTTCGACGTTGAGTTCTAACAGAACCATGACGAGGTTGGAATCAGAGTGCGTGTAGTAGTAGGCGTAATCTCGGACAGTAACGGCGATGTGAGTATCTCGACCGTATCGCCACCAACGCAAGCAATCGCAATTGCCATGATCGAGTCGAAAAGCGTGATCAATAACCGCTGGACCCACCGATCACTCAACCCTCGCATTTGCAGGTTCTAAGCATCACTGGTTGTTCCTAACGATTCATTGGGAATTTAGATGCGTCTCAAAGTGATACGGCGCTAGTTGGTTCCGAAGTGGCCCCTCCTCAGGACATTCGAAAGAATACATTTTCCGACAAGTGGTCGATTCGAATGACCGAACAAGCATTGCAAATAAAATGACAAATCTTGTATTTTAAGATCCCTTGTCTCCTAGGTACGCCCTGATATCTGACAAATCCTAGAAGCAGAATAACTATTAGCGTTTGGAACAGAACTTGCAGATTTCAGATGAAGCACAACGTCTTCACGCAAACTCGTTGTTGTTCGATACCCACATCGATACCGCTACGCACCTGCTGTGGCGAAATCCTGATTTCGCGACAAGGCTCGATGTAGGGCACGTCGATATTCCAAGGATGCGAGAAGGCGGAGTGAATGCCGCCTTCTTCGCCGTGTGGATCAATGAAGTGGACACGAACAGCGATCTCGAAGCGATGCGACTTGCACTGCGAGAGATCGATTCTATCCACCGCACCATCGATGCCAATTCAGCCGATCTCGTACTGGCACTAACCGCCGATGATGTCGTTCAGGCGAAAGCAGAAGGCAAGATTGCAGTTCTGATTTCGATCGAAGGCGGCCGATGTATCGACGAGGATCTTGGCATTTTACGGACGTTCTATAAAGTCGGAGTGCGTTCGATAACGCTGGCCTGGGGTGCAGCAACCGGATGGATAGATAGTCACAACGAGGAGCGTCACGGTGGTCTGGCCGATTTCGGGCGCGACGTAGTCAGAGAAATGCAGCAGTTGGGAATGGTCGTGGATATTTCACACGTTTCCGATAAAGCATTTTGGGATGTTCTAGAAGTTGCAGAACGACCTGTATTCGCCTCGCATTCGTGCTGTCGAACATTGCATGAGCACAATCGTAATATGACTGACGATATGATCACTGCGCTCGGGCAGGCCGATGGTGTGATCAACGTGAATTTCGTCGCTGGATTCATTGGTCCCGGAGATACTCCCGGATACATCGAAGCGACCAAAGCTCCACCCGAAGAGATCATGGATCCGTTCGATTTCCTTGTTAAGACCGGTGATGGTAACGGCCCTCCAATGAGTCGGTTGATGGATCACTTCGATCTTGCCGTGAAGCTCGCAGGTGCCTCTCAAGTAGGCATCGGTACCGACTACGACGGTGCCTCGAAATTCCCGACCGGACTCGACGACATATCGTTCATGCCTTTGGTCACTCAGGGGCTACTAGATCGAGGACACACAGCTGAAGTGGTCGAGGGCATATTGGGAGCAAACGACATACGCCTGCTCCGACAGACGCTTTAGATAGCCAATGTAGTTGGTTCTGTCAGAACTCAGTGCTCACTGCAAATTTCACCCGACCTAAATACAACTTCGCCCTCAATATTTAATCTGATAGCTCGGTCATTAGAGTTGAGCATCTTTCGGTGAATACACCTCTCCGACCACATGGTCACCATCCACGGACGGAACTCTTAGATAGTTTCGTAACTCGTCGAAGGCACTACAGAATCGGTTCGCTGATTCGAACTTTTAATCCGCAGGTCGTGGGTTCGATCCCCACAGGACCCACCAAACTCGTATCAGTCGAATATGAAAAGCCACCGGTACGCCGGTGGCTTTTCATATTGGCAATGTGATCGGATGACGATCGTAGTTGGCGTAGACACTTAGCGACCTACCCCGCAAACTGATTCCGCAGATCTGATAGTGTGCAGATCCTGAAAATCTTGTTCAATTCAGTTCATCAGGAAATTTTATGCGAATCGCAACCTTGGGTTTTCACCACGAGACGAATACGTTCCAGTCTGTAAAGACAGATTACGATTCATTCGCCAATTTTGAGTTCTTGCGTGGTAGCGAGATCGCCGACCGACACGCCACCTCGAAATTCACACTTGCAGGGTACTTTCAGAGCGCCCAGATGTTCGAATTCGACCTCGTGCCACTTTTATTCGCATTCACCGGACCCACCGGCACGATTACTAAAGATACATTCGATCGAATCTCGGAAGAAATGATCGACAAGTTGAAGCAAAACGGTCCTTGGGACGGAGTGTTGCTCGCCCAACATGGGGCTGCAGTGACCGAGGAATACCCGGATATGGACGGGGAGATTTCTCGCAGGGTCAGAGAAGTCGTCGGTCCTGATACTCCGGTAGTGATGACGCTGGATCTGCATTGCAATATCACGCAAGATCAGGTCGCAAATACCGATGCAATAGTCGTGTTTCGAACGAATCCGCACCTTGATGCGGTAGAACGGGCGGTCGAAGCATCCGAAATCTTGGTAAAAACGATCAGGGGCGAAGTCCGACCTGTTCAGCACCTCGTGCAGGTGCCCATGATGATCAATATCGTCAAGCAACCGACCGGCTTCGGACCCATGAAGGAAATAATGGACGAAGTGCATCAGGTGCTGGAAAAACCGGGCGTTCTTTCTGCCAGTTGCGGTCAGGGATTTCCGTATGCCGACGTAGATCAGATGGGAGTTTCATTCTTAGTCGTGACCGACGGTGACGCCGTGAAAGCCGAAAAGCAAGCAAAATCACTGGCTCGTAAGGCTTGGGATCTAAGGGCAGAATTACAGAACGACTCGCCTTCGATTGAGGAGTCCATCAGCAGAGCGATGAACGCCTCTTCGGATGGCAAACCGACCGCAATAATGGATGTTGGCGACAACGTTGGCGGTGGTGGAACGGCCGATTCTACTCACCTTCTTGCTGAAGCAACATCTCAAGGACTGAGCGGCGACAAGAGTCTGCTTCTAACCCTGTTTGATCCCACAAATGTTCAAGTTTGTATCAGCGCGGGGGTCGGCTCCACGATTACTCTCAAGGTGGGGGCTGGAACCGATCGACTGCACGGTGAGCCAATAGAGGTCACCGCTAATATTCGAGCCATCACAGATGGAAAATTCGAGGAGCCTAAACCCACTCACGGTGGACTCCGTTTCTTCGACTACGGACCCTCGGTAGCTCTGGACACTGAGGCTGGTCATACGATTGTCCTGCATACAGTCAGAGGCATAGGCAATATGAGCCGTGAACAGTACTACTCCATAGGTATTCGACCGGAAGAATACAGAGTCATTATCTGCAAAGGCACGGTGTCCCCTCGCGCCGCCTACGAACCGATCTCTCGTGAGATCATCATGGCTAATTCACCCGGTGTGACAAGTGCCAACATGTCAAGCTTCTCATACGAAAATCGTCGTACGCCGCTCTATCCTTTCGAGCTGGATACGACTTTTGATTGAGCCCGAATCAATCTGCCGGTTACCAGCTAACTGCCTTTTAATCCGCAGGTCGTGGGTTCGATCCCCACAAGTCCCACCAAACTTGACTCACTCTCAGTGCTAATTAGGTTGAGAGGGCTTGATTCCGTTGGTTTGACGCCAATGTTGACGGCAATCGACTTGGAACTTATCTCATTTGGATCTGTAATCTATTGGTTCGGGTTCTGTCCAGAATTAAGCTAAATAGCGTTCAGAAACGATCCGCCAACAATACTGAGAGTGATCATGAACGTCAGAATTACCACGATGGTCAATGCCACTCGCGCCCCAACGCTCACGACCGTCCTAAGGTCTACGCTGAGACCAATACCCACCATTGCCATCGTGAAGAGTAATTTTGACATATCACGGATCTGGACGCCCATCACTTCATCGATGACGCCGACTGATCGAAGACCAGAGAAGATAATGAAACCGATCATGAACCAGGGCACATAAAGATAGGCCATGCTCCAATGTCGGTTGGTCGAACTACCGATTTCATGGGTTTCATCGATCGCCCTGCTTCGGGCAAACCGACTCTGGAGTAGAGCGGTCGTAATGACAACCGGTGACAACAACAGAACTCTGCCTAGTTTTACGATCACTGCGACCGATGCAGAAGTTTCGCTTACTACTGCTGACGCTGCGTATACCTGCGCCACTGCGTATACGGCCATCCCGGCCAGAATTCCATAGTGATAATCGCTCAATCCGAATATCGGTACTAATAGTTGCAGTAACAAAATCTGCATAGCGCCGAGAATTGCGCTGATTCCAATAGCGGCACCTACATCGGACGGGCGGGCACCAATCACAGGAGCCATGACTGCGACGGCAGAGTTGCCGCAAACTGAGTTTCCTACTCCCACTAGAACAGCGAGCTTGCGGTTAAGGCCTAAAACCTTGTGCCCGACGAGATACGCCAATGCCATACTGCCGACAACGCCAGTTATTACTAACGAGAAAAGGCCAAATCCAGATTGGATGATGTCGGGTGCGAATACGCTTGCCCCAAGGATCATCACCGCGAATTCAAGGACAGTTTTGCCGGTGAGTTTGGATCCTGTTTGATGCCAAACAGCTGATGGAAACAGGTTCTTTACGGCTATTCCGATGACCAAAGCGATCAACAATCCGTCTAAATACGGGGAATTAACCGTTCTATCTAGCTGATTAATTAAAATACCGACCAAAGCGCAGAATGCTAGGCCGGGAAGTGCGGGGCGCAGCAAAGTAAATATTGGCGCATTTTTGCCGAAAGTTAACATCGACATCGATAGTATCGACAACAGTAGTTATAACAGCCCAAAATCGGTAGAACTCACTAACAACGCTCGGGGTTTAGATACGAGTGACCTTCAAGACCAACTTTTAGTCGGCGAGTATGCTAGCAAATCGAATATGTTTGCCGGGGAAGACAATATTCGATTGGAAATTTTAGAGGCGATATCAATGCCGAATTAAATTCCTCTATCCACATCGCCACATAGTTGCCATAATCGCCCATCTCAACAGTGTTCTTGATCGAGAAGTCAAAAATTCGGTCCAAGCTAGAACGCCTTCCTAAAAATGAAACGCCCGTGGATCTAACCCCGACCAAAAATAGAAGAACATGGCCTATGTCGCGAGGCTGGGCAATCGTCTGGGCGTCGTTTTTCACGACCGCGTTCGCATCAGGCGGATCCCAGTACGGCTTCGGTATGTTTGTCGAACCACTGGAACAAGAGTTTGGCTGGACTCGGACTCAGATAAACCTCTCACTATCGATTGGTCTTATCTCAGGACTTCTGTCCCCGTTGGTTGGTTGGGGGGTTGATAAATACGGCTCGCGAGTGATTATGACGGTGTCGCTTATAGTCGTCGCTGCCTCGTTTTTTCTACGATCTGGTATGAGTGAACTGTGGCAGTGGTACGCGCTCAGCGCGCTACTGGCGATCGGATTCCCTGGAACGTTCTTGCCTATAGGGAAGCTGGTAGGCACATGGTTTCCCGCCACTCGCGGCCGCATGATGGGTACGGCGATAACCGGCAACAATGTATTTGGTCTAATTGGGGTACCCCTGATGAGTCTGGTGATACAGACCGAGGGATGGCGACTGGCGTATGCGATCATCGGTGCCGGTGTGATGACCGTTGCCTTCGCAGTATGGTTCATCGTACGCAGCATGCCTCAAACCGTCGAATTGCCGTCATCCGGTTCCACGTTGGCTAATACAAATGCCGAAAGATCAGGTGATTACTCATTGCGTGAAGCGATGATCACACGAAAATTCTGGCTTTTGTTGGCGGGAGTTACCTGCGCTGGATTTAGCTACCCATCGTTCATGACGCAACTAATCCCGCATATGCAATCGGTGGGATGGGGATCGTCAAAAGCAACGCTTGTACTGACAGTACTGGCCGGAACAGCTCTTGCCAGCAAGATCACCTGGGGGTTGCTTAGTGAACGGCTGACTGCACGAATCTCTTTCGTGATCGCAATTTCCATCATGTCATCAGGGGTGATTCTGGTAACTCTCGCTGGATCATCGGTACTCGTGTGGCCGACGATCGTGTATTTCGGTGCGGGTTTCGGTGGAATCGGACCGTTGATGTCGCTCGTGGTTATGGAAACATTCGGACTGCGTAATTTCGGCTCAATACAGGGAATGGTAGCGATGGTGCTGGCGACAGTTCCTGTTCTGATTGGACCGGTACTGGCAGGCAGTCTTTTTGACTTGACCGGAAGTTATGAGACTTCGTTCTGGATCGTTTCCGGGATATTCGCGGCCGGTGGTGTACTCGTTCTTTCGGTTCGAGTAGAGAGAGGGCAATCCGACATTGAAGAATCGTTTATGGCTACCGACGACGATCTCTCTTAGCACTTAAAGCTATTCGTAACTTCAGCGATCCGATTTAAGGAAAGACCTGAAGTAGACCTGTGCTACTGATGTTTCAGGCCAAAGATTCAGTGAGCTGTTTTCAAATCGGTTTTATTCGGTAAGATTTGGCCATGATCCATATAAATCATCAGTCTGGAATTATCACTATGAAATCCGCCGTTTATCGCAGCAAACAATTGTTTGAGGTGACCGACCTCCCAAAACCAGAACCAGCTGCTGGGCAGGTTTTGATAAAGGTCAATCGATCAGCTGTCTGTGGGACTGACGTGCACGCATTCATGTACGACCTCGCACCAGCTGGTTCTGTATTAGGGCACGAATTCGCAGGTGTCATCTCAGCTGCAGGAGCCGGTGTCACTCGCTGGAAAGAGGGCGATCGTGTGATCGGTGGCGGAGGCGAATGGCCGGCAGGCGAGCAGCCTCCAGCATACGGTCATCCAAGGTACAACTACCGTACGATGGGGTTCTCTGCCAATACCCGAACCAGAGGGTACGCTGAGTACACAGTGCTGGATGACTGGCAACCTCTGGCTATACCCGACGGTGTACCTGACGAAGCAGCCGCTTTGACTGAACCGTGTTCAGTGGCCGTCCATGCTGTACGTAGATCTTCACTAAAGCTAGGGGATACGGTAGGTGTGTTCGGGGCTGGTCCAATAGGGCTCCTGGTCACACAGGCGGCACGCGCTGCTGGGGCACAGGTAATCGTTTCTGAACCTGCACCTGGGCGCTCTGATGCGGCAATGGCAGTTGGTGCAGAAACAGTGATTGACCCGTTTGAGCAAGACCCCGTCGAGCGGATGGTCGAACTCACAGACGGTCGCGGTCCCGACGTGGTGTTTGACTGCGCAGGATTGAAGAACACGTTACAACAAGCGTTTGAAGCAGTTCGTAGGGCGGGTCAGGTCGTACTGGTCGCTGTGCCTTGGGAGCCACTACCGCTTCTACCGGCGGAGTGGATGGCAAGAGAAATTGACTTCAGGTCAAGTTGGGGAGGGTTGCCTGCAGACTGGCAAATTTCCTTAGATTTACTCGCGAGCGGAAAAATCTCTGCATCATCGCTGATGCCGGATACAAGCTTCATCACCCTCGACGAAATACAGGAACATTTCGAAGCGCTGATGAGTCCAACTACTCAGCTGCAAACAATCATCAAAATGTAAAACCGAAAGGATGGGATTCGTCAGATTTCAGAACATGTTCCATCATTCGAATGATCCTGTTATTTCTCTGGGTTAGGACCTTAGTAGTTGGTTTGACTGAAGGCGTATAAGCCTGAGTTTTACTTGAAGTTTTGAACTAGAAAACGGTATCCCAAATCACAGGGAGGCACTGCCTTTTAATCCGTAGGTCGTGGGTTCGATCCCCACATGGCCCACCAAACTCGAATTTCATCTTGAGCGTCTCGTCTCGATTTCATCTGATGCCAGTTAAACTTAAACTGTGTCATCAGGATATTTTCGGTGTTATTGGTGGAGACGAGGGAGAACCGGGCAGGTACATGAACACCGGATTCGAAATGTTCAACTTGGCAGGCACGTAATTACCCGATGCGCAGCTTCGCCAAGTTTGGAACAGGCTACCTGCTTAACTGAAGTGATAAATCCTAATTTTGCCGTCATATTTCCGGGATGCGTGCTTAGTTTTGATGGAGTCCAGGGCCAAACGTCGATTAAGAGTTGACTTTGTGACAGGCAATTCGTCGGCCGTCAGAAAACGTTTGAGGCAAGGGGACTTCGATAAAACACCGATCCTCAGCAACTGGGCACCTCGTGTTGAACACGCAGCCTTTTGGCGGGTTCAGGGGACTTGGTATATCGCCTTGGAGAACAACTCTATTTCGTTTCCTTTCGACGATTGGGTCAGGGATAGGAACCGCTGAAAGCAAGGCCTGCGTATACGGATGTTGAGGGTTACGGTAAACGTCGTCAGCATTTCCTTGCTCCATAACTTTGCCAAGATACATAACTGCAACGCTGTCACTTACGTGCCTGACGACCGCGAGGTCGTGAGCAATAAACAGATATGTGAGGTTCTGTTCCTCTTTGAGTCGATCAAACAGACTGATGATCTGTGCCTGAATTGAAACGTCTAATGCCGATACCGGTTCGTCACAAATCAACAGGCTCGGCCCCGATGCGAGAGAACGGGCTATTCCAATCCTTTGACGTTGCCCTCCGGAGAATTCATGAGGGTACCGAGTCGCCATTGACCGGCTCAGACCGACAGTGTCGAACAGTTCCATCACCCGATCCCTGATTTTCGATCGATCATCGAAGAGATTGTGGACCAACATTGGTTCGGCGACGATGTTGCCAACAGTCATCCTCGGGTTCAGAGACCCGTATGGGTCCTGGAACACCATGCCGATCTTTTGGCGCAGCTGACGCATCTCGCGCCCTTTCAAATCCAGTATTTGCTGACCTTCGAATCGAACGTTGCCCGCGGCGGCTTCATTGAGTCTCAGAATGGCTCTTCCGAGAGTCGTTTTACCCGATCCAGATTCGCCGACAAGGCCAAGAGTTTCACCTCGTTTAATCTCGATATCTACGCCGTCGACTGCTTTCACCACTCCAATCGTTCGCTGGATAATCAGGCCACGCTTGACCGGGAAGTGAACTTTAAGTTGACGCGTTTCAAGGATCGGAGTCGACTCCGAATTGGTCGTTTGTTGCTTGGACGATACTACTGTCGTGCTCAAGTAGGAATGTTCCTCAAATTATTAGACACCGAGCGCAACCGTTTGATGCTCGAAGCATGCTACTTGTCTGTTTGGTTCAGTTTCTTCAAGAGTAGGCTGTTCAATGCGGCACTTATCTACGGCCCATTGGCACCTTGGGTTGAATGCACAACCATCTGGTAAATCCGTGAGATCTGGGATTTCACCTGCGATAGGAGACAGTGGTGCTCCTTTGTCGGAGTCGAGTCGCGGAACCGACTGAAGCAGCCCGATCGTGTATGGGTGATGAGGTTCGGTGTACAGCTCGGTGGCTTCGCTCACTTCTCGAAGTTTTCCGGCGTACATCACCGCTACACGATCTGCGTATCTGGCGACGATTCCAAGGTTGTGCGTGATGATGAGCAAAGATGCTCCTGATTGCTCAGTTACATCTTGCATCAGGTCAAGTATCTGCGCCTGAATTGTTACATCGAGCGCAGTGGTCGCCTCATCAGCGATCAAGAGTCGTGGATTACATGCCATCGCCATCGCTATCATGATTCTCTGTCGCTGGCCTCCACTGAGCTCGTGTGGGAACTGCTTCAAGCGGGTTTTAGAATCAGGAATGCCAACAATATCAATCAGTTCCTGTGCCCGATCTCGGGCGGCATTCATGGACATATTCTGATGAATTTTCAGCGGTTCGGCGAGCTGAGACTCGATAGTCAGAACCGGATTAAGAGAACTCATCGGCTCCTGGAAAATCATCCCGATTCGAGAACCCCTTATCGCGCGCATCTCCCTCGATGACAACCCTAGTAGGTCAACACCGTCAAACTCAATTGATCCAGAAACAATTTCTCCGGGCGGGTTCGGGATTAATCCCATAATTGAAAGCGCTGTGACGCTTTTGCCACAACCGCTTTCACCCACGAGCGCGAATATTTCGCCATCTTTAACTTCGAATGAAACATCGTCTACTGCTTTTACGACGCCTCCTTCTGTACGAAATTCGGTTCGCAAGTTTTTTACTTTTAATAGAGCTTCTGTCATCGGATACTACTAGACGAACTGGCTTGTTTATTGCTGAGCCGTCGTCTTTAGTCGCCCCCTTAATTTCGGGTCAAGATGGTCTCGGACAGAATCCCCGATCAAGACGACAGCCAGTACCGTAATCATCAAGAATAGTCCTGGGAAGAACGAAATATGAAAACCGACCTGAATGTAGCCCTGACCGGTTGCAATGATGTTGCCCCAGCTGGGCACGTATTCCGGAACACCTGCACCGAGGAAACTTAAGCTTGCTTCAGCGAGAATTGCGGAGGCAAGAGTAAACGTCGCCTGCACGATTATTATGCTGACGATATTGGGGAGCACGTGGCGAAGTAGTATGCGAGGTACCGGCACCCCAACGGCTCTGGCAGCATCAACATATGTTGAATCTCTCAAGCTCAATACGGCACCGCGAACAAGCCGGATTTTGCTCGCTGTTGCAGTTACCGAGAGAGCAATGATTACATTGCCAACGCTTGGACCAATTAATGAGATTAAAGCGAGCGCGAGAAGGATAGTGGGAAACGCGAGTAATCCATCGACAAATCGCATCATTATCGAGTCGAGTAATTTGAAATAACTGATGACAAGAGCCACACCCACGCCAATAACAGTCGAAATAATAGTCACTGAAAATCCGACGAGAAATGAAAGTCGAGTGCCCACTATCGTGCGGTCGAAGACATCACGTCCCCAGTTATCGGTACCAAACCAATGGTCAGAACTGGGCGCTTGCATCCGGTTTATCGGGTCAGTGCGTTCATAGTCGGTCCGTGCTAGGGTCGGGCCGAATATCGCGAGAAACAACCCCACCAATAGAACAATAATTGAGGCTGCGAGGACACTATCCCGTTTAGCTGCTTTGTATGTTGATCCGAACATCCCCCTCAGGCGGGTCGATAGCGGTGGCGCGAGCTCCCACTCTGATCTCTGTTCAGCTGCTAGTGACATTGTTAGTACCGTATCCGTGGGTCGATGTACGCGTAGAGGATGTCGATTATTAGGTTCACCCCGATAAGGACGATTGCCACCACCATTAGGAGCGCCTGAATGATCGGGTAGTCTCGCCTGACGATTGCGTCTACTAACATTCGTCCGAGACCTGGAATAGCAAATATCGTCTCGGTGAGCACGAACCCTGTTGCAAGGCCCGCGATCGAAGCGCCGATTACGGTCGCAACCGGAATCGCCGACGGTCGAAATGCGTGGCGTAAGAACACGGAGAATTCCGATGCTCCCTTTGCTCTAGCGGTCCTAATGTAATCTTCTCGCAGCACTTCAAGCATGGCCGATCTTGTAATTCTTGAAATGAACGCTGACGCGAGAATGCTGTTAACCATCACTGGTAAGAAAAGACTGTGTAGATGCTTAAATAGCCCATCTTGAATTGGACTATATCCAATCACCGGGAACCATCCGAGGTTAACAGCGAAAACCCAAATAGTTAAAAACGCCAGCCAAAATCCCGGGGTGGCAAATCCAAGAACTGCCAAAACCATCAGGTTTCTATCCAACCGTGTTCCAGCTTTCCAGGCCGCAAGCATCCCGGTGGTTATACCTATAATCGTAGAAATTACAACGACTTGGAATCCTAGGGAAAGTGTCGGTTGAAGACGGGGTGTAATCAGCTCTGTTATCTCTCGTTTGGAGAAATATGATGTCCCAAGGTCGCCATGGGCAAGCTTCCAAAACCAATCGCCCATCTGAACAGGGAATGAACGGTTGAAGCCTAGATCCTCACGGATTGCTTCAAGAATCTCTGGGGTGGCCTCGTCACCGGCGATGATCGCCGCGGGGTCGCCTGGTCCGACATAAACCAGAGTGAATGTAATTATTCCAACCATAATCACTACTGGAATCGACACTAAAAAACGTTGAGCGATATAACGCCACAAATCAAACTGTTCCGTTCGTGATAGCGGCATTCGCCGCAATAATAGCTTGAAGTAATTTACGTTCTGGAAAGCCGATCAATAGGTTTCCTCCCATAGCTAGGGAGCGTGCAACGTTTGCATTGCTCCCTAGCGTTTGGAGGATCTTATTTTCGGTCGATCCGAATGTTCTCTACTTGAACCACTTGTCGTATGGCTTCTGTCCACCCGGGTTGCCGTGCAATCCTTCGATCTGATTGCTGGCTGCCCAGTTGCTGAAGAACTCACCAACTTGGAGGAAGATCGCATCGTCGTAGAAGTATTGTTGGAACTCATCCATCGCAGCATTTATCTTCGCAGGGTCGGTTTCTGAAGCGAATGTCTCGAATGACTTACGCTGGATTCCGTCTGTGTCGGAGTATTGGTTGAACCACGCTTCGTATTGCAGTTCACCGAACCTAAGGTGACCAATCGGTCCAATCCGTACACTGCGTCCGCTCCATGTGTGGAAGAACTCCCAACGGTCTACCGTTGCTCTGTCCTGAACCATGGTGGCCCAGTCCATCACTCGTAGATCTACGTTGAAGCCAATGTCTTCGAGTACCTCACGAGTCACCTGCGCTGCACCGTGTGCAGGCTGGCGGTCAGCCGGATCCATCAGGCGAATCGTGTAGCCCTCGTATCCGGCATCTTTCACAATTTTCTTGGCATCTTCAATGCGTTTAGCGTTGTACATGTTCTCGCTGCCAGCATTGTTTTCCCATGCCGAACCACACTCCATCAATGAAGCACAGAGGTTGATTCGGTCAGGAGTTCCTGCTGCTGCCAGCAGGGCCTTTTCATTGTCGTAAGCCATAACAACCGCACGTCGGAGGTCTCGACCATGTTCTGGATCGTTGAACGGCGGTATTTGGTAGTTGAAGTGACCAAGTAACCGGAGTGGCGGGTTGGCAATTAACTGAAGGTTAGAGTCTGCCTTCACACGGTCGATAAGGTCCTGGGAGAATTCCTGGACGAGATCAACTGCATCAGTTTGGAGAGCTGCAATACGCGTCGCCTGATCTGGAATTTCGATGTATGAAACTCGGTCAAAGAACGCTGTGTGTGCTCCCGACTCACCATCAGATGCTTCAGTACTCGGACTGTAGTTTGCGAAAGGAATCGCAGACCACCGGTCGCCTGGAGTCCAGGATTCAAAACGATACGGGCCGGTTCCAATTGGAGTTCCCTCAGCCGATTCCGTCGCGGGAAGGCTGTACCAGGCAGAAAGCACCATTTGAGGTGCGAAGTTTTGTGGACCCAATGCGTCCAGTACAAGCCCGGTCGACCCTGTCAAGTTCATGCTGAACTCTAGATCACTGTCTTTGGTAATGAACTCATCGAATGAGGTCGGTCCAAACTGTTCCCAAACCAATTTAAACACTGGGGCGCGTTCACTCTGGCGCCTGAGCGTACCAATAACTTGGTCTGTGGTGAGTGAAATACCGTTGTGGAATTCAACACCTTCACGAATTTTGAATGTCCACTTAAGTCCGTCAGAGCTGACTTTCCAATCATCTATGAGCATCTTCCCAATTGTGTTGTCTTCCTTATAGGCAAACAACCCTTCGAGAATCATGCTTGAAACATTTCCTGTCGAGGACGCTGTGGTCCACAACGGATCGAACGACTGGACACTCCCGACAGACGCAACCCTAAGGTGTCCACCCTTTTTAGCGTCCGCAGTTGCCAGTGTCCGCTCTTCTAGCGTTGCGGTCGGAGTGGCTACGACGGTAATCGTGTCTCCCTTTTCAGCGACAATAACTGTTTGGATTACGGTTTCAACAACCGGATCACTACTACAGGCCGTAACAATCATTGCGACTGATGCGATCAGCAGCAAGATGAGGCCTCGATATCGAACTCTATTCATGATAAGTCTCTTCTGTTCGGATGACATCAACTGATTCCCACTAATTTAGGTACTGGGAGTTACTATGGTTTTAGTGAACTAGTCACGTTGCAGTGACCGTACACTATGCATTTGTTGATATCAAACGTGTTTAACTATTTAAATCGACTCTGGGCATCTTTTATCACTGAGCTGACAACCCTGTAGCCTGTAGGTTGAATAATAGAAGTGGTATTTGGCCGGTATCATGACCTATCCCAAGGGTGCGAAAACGTCGGCTGATTGATGTATCTCTCTAACCGCATAACAATTGTCGAAACTGTGCTCGGACGAAGCTCAAGAGTGAGAAAAGTTCCGTTAATTGCGATAATTTCACCATCTACTTCGACCGAAATGATTTGATGTTCAGCGTAAGCCCCGGCTTGAATAATCATTTTTCTGGATTTCACCGGGCTAATGTTTGCGAGCGATAGCGTTGTCGTAGTGTCCGACATGCCTACTACCAATGCAGCTACGTCTTCAGGGATACCTGCACGTCGCTTGGTCGGATCAAAATAGCGCACCCTCGCATGGAGCGGCTCACCGAACCGTGGTGTAAGACCGCCCATCATCAGTTGAGTTAAGCAGGTTTGGTTTGCAGTATTGAATTGGAGAGTGTTGTCTGACAGTCGCGTGTCCGGCGAACTCGTGTCTTCTTCAACACCTTTCATCTTCTGACGGATCGAACTGAACTCATCTTCCATTGCTGACACAGGAAATTCTGCCGAGTTACCGTCGAGAAACTTCAACCACTCAGAACTTGGTACATATTTACGATCGGCGGCATCCATCGACCAGTAGAAGATGTCGAGAGCACCCCAGCTGTACGGCAGTTCGTCGAATCCGTACCAGCCATCATCCCCAAACATGTGCGGATAGAGCGTTTTCCCGTTCTCGTTTTTTGAATTTCCGTTAACGGACTCGAGCATCTTCCTCCACACATCGATGTAAGACCGATCTCCCGTGATCAGTAGGGCATTACCGAATCCGGCAACTCCCCGGTACAGTGCATTGCGGTTCGACAACTCGCCGGTCTGTGGCACTACCACCGTGAATCCCCAGCCGTAGCAACCTCCGTACCATTTACCATCGCACTCGCCACCTATTGTTCCGTCCAACCCGATATTGCTTGGGAGAATGTCATTGTTGTCCTTGGCGCGCTGAGCCCATGCATCCACATATTCCAGCAGCCATTTCTTATATTTCTGATCACCTGTCGCCATGTAGGCGTTCACCGCCATGGTGGTTGCTGCCAGATTGATGGGGTGGTCGCCGACGATGTCGGTGTACTCTTCGAAGTGTGCGAGCATCTCGTCGAAATTTCGTTCACCATGTGCCGCGTCGAATCTTCCTTCAGCCTCAAACGGATCACCAGCCCAATCAAGGGCGGTCGCCTTTCGTAAGAGGGGGCCACGGCTGCCGTTGAACAGGCTGCGGATGATCTTATGTTCGGGATCATAGTTTTTAGCCTGCTGGTCTTCATCCATGTAAAGGCCGGCATAACGTCGAACCCTAGTCAAGAACGATGAATCTTCAGGATCGGACAACCCCTGAAGATTGAAAACGCTCATGCTCTCGCCGTGGTGAAACCAGTCGAGACTAACCGGGAATTCCTTGTAGAGCATCCCGTCGCGAGCCAGCTCCACGTCGACAGTTTTGGCTTCTGTGTATTGGAGAAGATGGCCTTCCCATCCCAGTTTGTACATTTTAAGAATGGAATCAGGTGCGCCGAGCGCGTGGAGTACAGGCCAACCTGCAAGGTTTTCGATGGCGTCATCCGACCCGTCGTTCCCACCCCATCGCGGGATACAAAGTAGGTACCCGCGTTCGTCAAAATATTTGTCGAATATTCGCTCGCATGCCAGCGTTTGCGCGTTCAATAATTCCCGTTCAAGTAATGCCCATTGAGGAGGTGAAAAGGGAGTGTTCAGTACGATTGTCAAAATCAGCTCTTTTCTGAGGCAAAGTGAGTTTCGAAGTACTTTCTACGGTCGTGAATGGCGAGATTCTAGCAGCCATCGACCGGTCCTTCGTTGTAATTCTCTCAACTGATCTGTCGAAAAGATCTCTATGAAGAAGGCTTTGCACATCGGCGTAACGAATCAGGTTAGGTGCGTATATTGTCCCGATATATGGACAACGCGTTTCGCCCGAGAATCCATTTTTTATCCTCTGATGTAAAGAACGGGATCAAATCCTTCATGATAAGCAGCTCGTAATCGGAGGCGTAGATCAGCTTTTGCGGTCCGAACGAGTCATATGCCCGTTCGAGGTAAGGCCACATGTCTGTATACGGAAGTTCCTGACGAGACGGGTTGTGCAATGACGTTCGAATATAAACGTTCGGAAACTTTCGAAGATCGAGTAGGGGGTTGAAGCCCTCTACATCAGAGGCAGTGATGTCGATCATGGCGAAGTGGTCGACCACGATATTGACCCCAGGGAAACGAGCCGCCATGTCGCCTATCTGGGCAATTTGGTGTGGTGCGGCGAATATGTTGAACACGGCACCTAGCTCTTGAGCCTTGTTCCACAGCGGGTAGGACACTGGATCGTTCAACCACACGGCGTTTGGATCGTAAATCGGACTGAGTCGTAACCCAGAGAGTCCATCCTCGCGCATGAGACGTTCGAGCCTTACCGGATTTTCATAATCGTCAGGAGAATGTAGTCGATAACCTACCAGCAAACCCACCCCGGTGAATCTCTCCGGGTAAGAGTTCACGCAATGTGCCGTATAACTGTTGTCTCGACCGTAATAGCAAACATGGCTGATTACGGTTTCATCGATTCCAAGCGTGTTCATACGGGCGATCAAGTGCTCAGCAGACTCGTCGATCACCGGCATGTTGTCCGGGCAAGTAGCGATTGCGGGATCCAGTGGGTATAGCGGATCACCCACTACCCAAGCGTGCGCAGCGGCATCTACGACCACGGTGCGGGAATTAGAAGTGTCGGTCATCCTATCCAGCTCCATTCCTCGATCTCGCCGATCATCAAGAATGCGATATTTCAGGTGTAATTAGTGGTGTACCCCTACTGCTGACCAGTAATTTGACTCCGGTCACTGATCGCAAAGTGTTGTTCTGGATTCACTCAAATGAAATGTAACAGCTTTAAAGTTTCGAATTACTACATGGCAACCGTATGGGTACGCGGATAGGGGAAGATTAATTGCAGCCGTTTAGAGCAACAAGATCTGCCGGACTCAACCCTTCACAGTTCTGCGTAGGTGTCCTGAATGTATCGGCCAATGCCGCCCAACTGATCATCAAAGCCGCAATCAGATAGACCACCATACGCCATCGATTTAGCATTAATTTAGGTTTACGGTAGGTCAGTCGCACCCACCATCTGGGGCTCCCTTGGAATCTCGGCTCAGAGTTGTCGACAACCATTAGGATCAATATCGCACCAGCCCCGGATGCTCCGCCGAATCCCGAATTCCCTGTCGCCGCCCCAGCAACGGCGCCTAGTACAAGCGCCATGCTTACCCACGTAAGCATCGCCTCGTATTTGTAACCCAACCTCGCCCACCATGGCATCAAGTGTGACCATGATTTTCCAAACTTCTTGAGCGACTCTGTAAATCTATCTTCTAGCTCTCCGCTTTGAATAAGAGGCAATCGGAGCCTTGGATCTCCATCATCTCTTCTCATCAGCTTTAGAAAAACCGAACCGTCACGATTGACTATGTTCTTGAATTTCTTCCAATCACCCTGTTCTGCTGCCAATTCAAATTCAGAAATCTGCTCGAACTGCGCCGTTAGGTCGTCATCGTGGCGACTGTGAACGTCATAGGATTTGGAGAGCTTTAATTTTTCGTGTGATTGATGCTGCATCTATTTTTTAATGAATTGCTCCGGAGATTCCAAACGGAATCAAATCCCTCAATCCGACAATGATTCTAACGACTCTTTCGTTGTCACCCGTATCGATTGAGGTGTTTTCTTCTCCCTGACAGATCCCTAGATAACCAGTCCATCAGAGCAGATAATTAGAATAACCCCATCATGTTGTGAAGATACCTCGGTCTGCTCGGGTGAATTGAGGCTGGAACGATGTCGCAAAGCTTCAAGCCGAGCCAACCATTGCCTAGAGAATCTGGCCGGAGTTGGCCAAGCTGAGTTCTCACAAAACTAGAATTAGAGCACTAAAAAAGTCATGCTGGAAATCGGTCAGAATATCCCTGAATTCGAGACGGAACTAGACAATGGTGAGCCGTTTCGAACGTCGGAATTCAAAGGCAAGAAGAATATCGTTGTTTACTTCTACCCGAAGGACTTTACCCGTGGCTGAACACTTGAAGCCCGCTCGTACCGTGACAGCTACGAGGAGATATTGAGTCATGACGCTGTGTTAATCGGTATTAGCCCCAATGACGCTGAAAGCCATAGACAGTTTCGTGAGCAGAATGATCTTCCGTTTAACCTTGTTTCGGATTCAGATGGCGATTTGAGCAAATTGTTCGGTGTAAAGCGCAGCTGGACTTTAGGGTTAGTACCGGTTCGGAGGGCAACGTTCGTCGTTGATAAAGTCGGAATTTGCCAGGGAGCTTTCACTGACGAAATCAATGTGACGAGACACGTTGATGATGTACTTCTTGTATTGCAAAAACTGAGTGGTGTCGACCAGATCGCTTGATACTCATGGGCCCTTACAGACCCTTGCCAAGGTGATACAGCCCAAAATGTCGACGTTCGTGCCACAATTACGGGTACTTATAGTCCGTCTTAAAATATTTAGTAGTCGAATAGTCAGGATGCCATAATGTATGTCGTAAGACGTTGGTACACAACGAAACCCGGAGAGGCGCGTAGGGTAGCCACACTAGTTCAGAAGCAGGCTGAGGCTTACCGCGCTGCTGGGCAGCGGAGCGAATTTAGGATTTCGTACAATGGCTACACTCTGCCTGGTGAACAGAACGTTGTTTGTCTGGAATGGACGGACAAATCGCTTGAAAGCCCCACTCGCGACGGGCATACGTTACCAGTCGAGGCTCTCGAACTTGGTGGTGAAGTGCGAAATTTGATCGAGAGCCAGCGAATTGAATTTCTTGAACTATTTACACCTGAAAAGTTTGAAGAATAGCCAATCTTAATGTTGGGCTGGCTGTTGTCCCGATTCAGAGATTTCTCAGCTCTGACCTGACGAATTAAGGAAGTCGATAAATGGCATCTCTTGAGACCCGAAGATTAGGTCGAACCGAGATGAAACCGACAGCTCTCGGTTTAGGTGGCGGGCATCTGGGTTATCCCGGCCAATCTGACGAAAACGCGGTTAACACAATACGTGGGGCGATTGAATCCGGTATTAATTTCGTTGACACATCTCCGTTTTACGGAGTCAGTGAGCGACGTTTTGGCCTCGCATTGGTAGGAGGATGGCGAGATCAGGTCTACCTACAAACGAAAGTAGGTTCCCATCCGCGTTATCTCCGTGATTTTTCTAAAAAGGCAACCACATGGAGTCTTGAAAATAGCTTTAAAAAGCTCCAGACAGATTATGTGGATTCGGTGCTAATTCATGGTCCAAGATACGACATCGAAGCACCACTAGACACCTGCCTTGAGGTGTTAGTCGACTGGAAGTCAAAAGGACGTATCGGTCACATTGGGATCGGAGTGAGGCAGCCTGAATATCATCGACGAGCGATAGAAACGGGTGAGATAGACATTGTATTGTCATATTTGGACTACACCTTGCTTGATCAATCACTCGCGTCAGCCACTATTCCGCTCGCGTTGAAGAACGATGTAGGAATTCTCATAGGAAGTCCGTTAGGTGGCTCAATGCTCGCCGGCCCCCAACCGAAACTTCAAATAGCAGACGAGTCGTTTGTCGAGAAAGGAGCCCCCCTTCCTCCGGCTGCCGTTGGAAGCCACTTGGATCCTGTCGCAGTAGAACGCGCTATCGAGATGTGGGAGTGGTGCCGAGAACGCGATCTCAATATTCGCGATTTTGCGATGGAGTTTGCATTATGTGCTCCAGTTAGAGGAAATGGAATCGTCCTCACCGGTCCATCCAATCCACAAGAATTTGAAGAGGCCTTCTCGAGTGCAACCAACAATGTTTCCGATAGTGATTGGGCGGAATTTAATTCTAAATTCGGTGTGAGAACTTAATGTTGGATTGCAAGTGAGACCTGACTGACTGAGAATTCTTACTGCAACGTTAGTTCATCGGCATCACGAAACCCGAACTTGAATCTCAACCGCCAGAGCACAGCGATCAAAACAATGTCAGTCGGTAACTGGCGATCATTTAACGGTGTACTAGTGCGTTCATTGAAATGCCCTCCACAATCTCGGCAATAAGAAATCGTATATCGATGCTAAGTTCGGTATCTCCTCTTGGACACGGACGTCGACAAGCAGTGTGGGGAAGACATTAACATACCTCCTCAGCAAATGAGTAATGATGAGATTCTGCCCCGACTCTGAGTTCTGACAGATCATAACTAGTTACTGAACGTACCTAAATATAGGTGCCAGATCTCTATTTTCAGGCGTAAAATCCCGCCGGCATTACGGTGCAAAAGCCGCCCCAAAAAGTCTGAAACTGAGAGGTTAGTTCAACAAATGCTCAAGCATTTTCTTGTTCCGGAAAAAGATCAGGTACTGGTTTCACAAGAGAAAGCTCGAGCTGGAACGCAGGCTGTGTTCGAAAAGATGGGACTCCCTGCCGATGAGGCTGAATCCTGTGCTGATGTGTTAATGACTAGTGATCTACGTGGTTGCGAAAGTCACGGGATTTCGAACATGCTAAGAGCCTACATCGCCAGTTACGGCGAAGGCACATATAACCCTCGACCCGAAGTCAAAACTGTCAGAGAGTCTTCGGTAACTGCAACGTGGGACGGCGATGAAGGTCTTGGAATACACCTCGGGCCTCGCGCTATGAATCTTGCGATTGAGAAGGCTCGGGAGCATGGTATGGGCGCAGTTGCCGTCAAAAATACCCGGCACTTCGGAATGCTTGCCTACTACGTGATGCAGGCAATCGAAGAGGACATGGTCGGAATGGCTATGGTATCGGCAGGTGGAGGCGCCCAAGTGCCCACAAACGGAGCGGAACCGGCATTTGGTACTCAGCCTATTGCTTGGGGCGCACCTGCCGACAGAATGCCTCCGTTTGTATTCGATGTTGCTACTACGCAGGTTGCCGCAAACAAGCTGACATTGACTAGGCGGATTGGGTCGAAGCTCGAACCCGGCTGGATCGCTGACATTGATGGTTCACCGATAATGGAAGCGGTTGATGTGCCAGATTTTGGATCATTCAATATGCTGCCGTTCGGTGGTACTCGAGAGAACGGGGGGCACAAGGGTTACGGCTTTGCCGCTATCGCCGACATTATGTCGGGAATTCTCTCTGGAAATGGCCCTGGTTTTATCGCCGATCGTAACTACTCATTTTTCGTCATGGCGTTCAATATCGATGCGTTCACTGACGTTGATGAGTTCAAAGCCGATATGGATCGATTATTGACCAAGTTGGCGAACACCAAGCCTGCACCGGGTCATGATCGTGTCTACTACGCTGGGCTGCCAGAGCACGAAGAAGCAGCAGTGCGCAAGGAAAAGGGTATTCCGTATCACAAAGAGGTCGTGGAGTGGTTCAACTCGATGAGTTCAGAACTCGACCTCGGAATATCCATGCCTTAGGTCTCTCGACTAATCTTTGGATACAAAACGCGCCGGCTCGAAATGAGTTGGCGCGTTTTTTTTGATTGTGATGTTCGTACTAGCTCAAAACTTCTTTGAGCGCACTAAGTATTTTCGTATTCTCAGATTCTGTTCGAATGGCGACACGTAAGAACTGTCCGTTGAGACCGATTTTATCTCCACAGCTTCGAGCGTAAATACCGTGTCGTACAAGCAACAGGCCTGCTACAACTTCGGCCGAAATGCCAGTCGGCATTTGCATTAGTTGGAAATTGGCGCTGGTTTGGAAAGGTTGCACGAAATCGAATGCAGACGTCGTTTGGGTGAACTTATCGATGTAAGTCTTGTAGGTTGCCAATTTTTGTCGATATTCAATTAAGAACTCTGGACGATCGAACAGACCAAAGAAGTATTCAGCGATCCCGCTGGTGTTCCACAGATACCCGTGATTCAAAAGCTGTGTCACCCGTTCAGGATTCATGATTGCGTAACCGGCACGAATACCCGCTATACCAAAATCCTTCGACATGCTTTTTACGATCGTGATGTTGTCGTACTTCTCTGTGATTCCGGCCAAACTAGGCAATTGATCATTAGGTGTTGGTCGATCAGAGAAGTGAATAAAACTCTCATCAACGATGATGGTTTTGAGTCCCTTGAGCTTCGAAAGGATGAAATCTAAATCGCTATCTGGGATCACATAACCATCAGGGTTGTTTGGTGAAATCAATACCGCTGTATCGGCATTGCTTTGAAGAACAGATCGTACGTAATCGTTAGGATCTACAGCAAAGTTATTGGCGGGATCAAGCTCGTACTTAGTTACCTGTGTGCCATCGACTGCAAACTCGTAATAAGGCGAGAATGTTGGAATCGATATGTGGATGTGTGATGTGTAGTTGTGGAGCACAGCTTGAATCGCTTCGGTTGCACCGTTGGTGATGAACAAGCGGTTCGAGTCGATTCCAAGCGAACCAGAAAGACGTTC
>ENA-OREN01001168-OREN01001168.1-marine-metagenome-genome-assembly--contig:-NODE-1168-length-32407-cov-3.781349_pt1 | contig 32407 bp, 30 predicted proteins | sample MGYA00248624_ERZ508555 | MGnify/ENA primary metagenome ERZ508555 (study PRJEB26222, sample SAMN06267773) | marine metagenome | isolation source: Saanich Inlet, British Columbia, Canada | place...
GCACCTGTAATGGTCGCCTGACGGCTGCAGAAGCACTTGGCCATCGAGAGTTTGTAATGACCAAACTTTACCGAAGCGCGTAAAGCAATAACAGCTTTAGCGCCCAGTTTTTGAATAACTAGATCACTTCTAGGTAACTGGGTACTGAAGATGGGCTGGCATAAGTCAGCAAAAATCTGTTCATAAATCATGAACATCAACCAAGAGAGAGATGAGAAAAACCCTGCTTACCCTAACTGGAGCACTGCTTGGTCTTGCCTTAACGGCAGGTTCAGCACATGCGGTAAAAATCCGTGTTCAGTCGGTAATCCCTGCGAAAGCTGACGAAGTCGTGATGCTAAAAGACTTCGCTGACACCGTTCGGGATTTAACGAATGGCGAGGTGGATATCGAAGTGCTGCCCGGCGTTATATACGGCAGTTGAGTCACACGCTCGACAGCATATCCCCCCCTTTTTTAACCTATTGATTTGAGAGTTCCTGAAGTGATTTATTTAAAAAAAGCTGACAAGTCGCCCACAACCGGCGAAGAAGATACCCGCCGAATCGTCCAAGACATGCTCGCCAAAATTGAAAACGGCGGCGAAGATATGGCTCGTGAATATGCCGAAAATCTCGATAAATGGACGGGTGACATCATCGTTACTTCGGAAGAGATCACGGCGGCAGGGGAACGTCTCTCTCAACGCGCACGGGATGATATTCACTTTGCATATGACCGAGTTAAAAAATTTGCCGAGGCGCAACTCGCCAGCATGCAAGAGTTTGAGACTGAACTTTCACCCGGTTTGATTGCAGGCCAAAAACTGATTCCGGTACATACTGCCGGCTGCTACGTCCCGGGCGGTCGATACGCCCATATTGCCTCCGCGATCATGAGCGTTACAACCGCTAAAGTCGCAGGCGTCAAGAATGTAATCGCCTGCTCCCCGACACGAGGAAGTGACGGCGTACATCCTTCCATCCTATACGCAGCGGGTCTCGCCGGAGCTGATACGATCCTTGCCCTCGGCGGCGTGCAGGGTATTGCTGCGATGGCATTTGGCCTGTTCTCGGGGCATCCTGCCGATGTTCTCGTCGGTCCTGGCAACCGATTTGTCGCTGAAGCTAAACGTATCCTTTATGGACGAGTCGGCATTGACATGTTTGCCGGACCCACTGAAATTGCAGTGATTGCAGATGAAACTGCCGATCCTGATATTGTCGCATCTGACCTCATCAGTCAGGCAGAACATGGTTTTGACTCGCCCGCCTGGCTGATCAGCATGTCAGAAGAACTCGCCGAGCAAGTCATGGAAAGAATCCCGAGCTGCATTGCTCGTCTGGGTGAGCCCAACAAAGCAGCTGCCGAAAGCGCATGGCGTGATTATGGCGAAGTGATCATCGCTGAAACTCGGGAAGAAGCGGTCAAGCAAAGTGATATTTACGCGCCCGAGCATCTCGAAGTTCACACCAAGGATCTTGAGTGGTGGCTCGCAGAACTTAGCAACTACGGATCACTATTCCTCGGAGAAGAAACAACGGTGACTTATGGCGACAAAGCCTCTGGTCCCAATCACATCTTGCCCACGAAAGGGGCTGCGCGCTATAGCGGCGGATTGAGCGTTGGCAAATTTATCAAAACAGTCACCTGGCAACGGATGAATCGTGAGGCAAACCGCGATGTGGGAGCCGTGAGTGCGCGAATTTCGCGGGCAGAGGGCATGGAAGGACATGCGCTTGCTGGAGATGACCGCTTGCACAAGTACTTCCCAGATGAGCAATTTGAACTTAAGGCCTCGTGAAAACCGATACACAGTCACTTTTTGGCCTTACCGGAAAAGTCGCGGTCGTTACGGGCGGCAGTTCGGGTATCGGATTAGCGATCGCTGGATTTCTTGCTGACGCGGGAGCAAAAGTCGTTCTTGTTGCCCGGCGACAGGATCGCCTTGATGCTGCCGTCCAACAAATTTGCGATAACGGGGGTGTCGCATCTCGGGTCGTCGCAGATCTTAATCAACGCGACACGGTGATTGAAACCGCCGAGCATTGCAAAGATGCCTTTGGCGCGCCGAATATTCTTGTAAATGCTGCTGGCGTCAACCTTCGTGAGCATGCCGATAATGTGACGCCCGAAAGCTGGGACCAGACTATTTATTTAAATCTTTCGATCCCGTTCTTTCTCGCGCAGGCGCTCGTACCGGAGATGAAAACTCATGGTTATGGCCGAATTATTAATATTGCTTCAATGCAATCGGTTCGCGCATTTGCTAACGGAATTGCTTACGGCGCAAGCAAAGGAGGCATCTGTCAATTAACTCGCGCCATGGCGGAAGCCTGGTCTTCTGATGGCATTACCTGTAATGCCATCGGACCTGGATTTTTCCCGACTGAACTGACCGCTCCGGTATTTGGCGATGATGATCGTCGAGCCTGGGCAGCAAACCAGACGGCAATCGGGCGCAACGGTGAAATGAATGATTTAGCAGGCGTAAGCATCTTTCTGTCATCGCCTGCTTCAAATTACATTACCGGCCAGACTATTTTTGTGGACGGTGGATTTTCAGCTAAATAACCCGAGGGGTCCGAAATGCAGGCACTGGTTTACACCGCAAATGAAGAGATGGAATTTCGAGAAGAGGCGGATGCGAAGCCGCTTGTCGCTGGTGAAACGCTCGTCGAAATCGATGCGGTGGGTATTTGTGGTTCGGATATGCACGCTTATCTCGGCCATGATCCGAGGCGAGTGCCGCCCCTAATTCTTGGTCATGAAGCGGCGGGTCGGGTGTTGGACGGCCCTCTCTCTGGAAAACGCGTCGTTCTTAATCCGCTGATTACCTGTGGTCACTGTGATCACTGCCTAAACGGCCAGCAAAATCTTTGTGCGGAACGTGACCTTATTGGCATGTACCGGCCTGGTGCTTTCGCACAGCAAATTTCAATGCCCCTTGGCAATCTGATTGAAATTCCTGAAGGCATGGATGCGGCGCTTGCCGCTCTTACTGAGCCTGCAGCAACGGCTACCCATGCGGTAAATCTCGCTGAGCGCGCGCTCGCACGACCCATTAGCGAGGCCCGAGCATTGGTCATCGGTGGCGGCTCCGTAGGTCTCTTCGCTGCGCTAACCCTCGCTCATCGCGGAGTCACTCGCCTTACGCTCGCGGACACCAATGCCCTTCGCAGAAAAAGCGCTGAAAAAACCGGTGTTGCTGAAATCATCAATCCAATTGATCATCCTGCGGCAGATTCTTCTTTTGATCTTGTAATCGATGCCGTTGGCGGAAACGCATCCCGACAGGCATCCGTTGCCTCGGTGGTTCCCGGAGGCGTGATCATGCATATCGGCCTCATGGATAACAATGACGGTCTCGACATCAGACGCATTACGCTTCAGGAAATCACATTCATTGGCACCTATACCTATACGCCCGTCGATCTTCGCAGTACCTTAAAACAGCTGCACTCAGGAGCGCTGGGCAAACTGGACTGGATCGATGAACGACCGCTCGCCGAAGGCGCCACGGCATTTAAACAGCTTAATAGTGGAGATTGTGGGTCACCAAAAGTGATACTGCGACCTTAAAAACAATTTAGTCTGTATCAAATTGATAGAAAGTCTCGTTTAGATAAGCCACGATATCATCGAGCTCGTAATTATTAAGGCCTGTTTTCGCCTGATCGTTACAAAAATCAACAGCCCCCATTAATCCCTCAATTGTTTTGACATTTCGGTTTTCCCGCAAGTAGATCTCTCCACCATCACCGCCAACAACGCTCACATGACAGCCCATACAAAAGTTGTCATGTAATGGTTTTCCATCTTCCGCTTCGCCTGCAAGCAAAGCCATAACGGACAAAGGCAAAATCAAAAGTACGGCGCCAGCAGAAAGTCTTCTTATAGTTTTCATTACAGATTCCGGTCTTGATTTGTTTAAAAATATATTCTTCGCCATACCCTTGAATCAGCACGGCATTTGTCATTCAGCCCAGCGTAACTATAACCGGCTTCTCAAGACTTGCCTCAACCAGATTATCGCCGGGACCGCCACGATCGATCACAATGAAATCCTGCTGTTCAACAAGGACTAAAAGAGGGTGATGCCAAACACCCGGATGAAAATTAACGCCTTGATGACCCCTTGCCAGAAAAACCTTCACATCTTTTGCCAAAACCGATGGCCCCGGCAACGCAACTGCGACTAAATAATCATGCGCTTGAAGGGGCATAAAAAGTTGTGAGCCGAGAGGGTGTTTTTCCATCATCGTGAGTGTCAGCGGGCGGGGATAAGGAGAGGCACGGAAGATATTCGCCAGCGGACGGCCGTCGTCCGTATCGATGCTGATCCGGGCGAGATCATGAAACCGCTGGGACGTACCCTGATTGATATCGACAATTCGATCATCAAGCGCCTCGACAACATCGCCAAAAAGTGAAAATTCTTCAGCGACCAGCGGTCTCGGGCTGACAGTCATGATCAAAATTCAGCGCTGCGGCTTGCCAAAAGCCCTGAAGCGACTGATGCCGCCGTCTGGAAAGATATTCAAACGCAGGCAATTCACCACGCCTAATTCTTTAAGGGAGTCGCTCTCAAAGAAGTGCTGTTGATCCATCTCCATTTTAGTGGGCGGTAGTAGATCCGGCCAGTCTAATGCCGTCTTGATCAGGTCCTCGTCATTCAAGCCACCCACCAATGCGCCTTGGACCGAACATTGATCTGGATAATTGCCTTTGAAATGTGCGGTGTCGATTTCAAGGTGCTCGATCACTCCGGGTATTCCAAGACGAACAAGGATCCAGTCGTTTCCGGGCTCGCGTCTTCGTCGGGTTTCCCAACCGTCCCCCATGTTCATGCCTCGACCCGCCGTCAAAATCACCCATGGGTTTCCATAATGCGCGTTGTTGAAACCGGCGATCCGACCACCATTTTCGATCGCTGATAATTCGGATATTTCCTCGATGCTCAATCGCGTCCAGTCGGGCAACGGCTCTCCGTACACCCGCAATCTCGCAACACCGCCATCAGGAAATATATTGAGACGAAGATGCGTTGCAGGCTCAGGATCAGAAATCGAAACATAATGATGGCTGTCAGGGCCAAGCGGCGTCTCTGGCAACAGCTCCCGCCACGCGAGCTCCCCGGGCTGATTAGAGTGACCACCATCGGCCACTTCGATGGATGCCTTGGGAGGATAGTTGCCAGTGAAGTAGCGTGTGTCGATATCGACTCCTTTGATTATCCCCCGAGTGCCGAGTTGAATGACGAGATGGTCAAATCCACCGCCTCGGCGGCGACGGCTCTCCCAGCCATCCATCCACTTACCGTGATCATCAAACTTGTCAGCAATAAAAACCGGCTCACCGTCCTGCAAAATTCTTTCCTTCGGCGCAAAAAAGTCATCGCTGCATGACAATGTTTTGGCCCCAAGTCGAGGTGACGCTAAATTCACCAAGTGTCGTGCGAAGTCAGGCATATCCAGCACATCGCTCATTTAATAATCCTCGGCAGGCACTATGATCTGGTCGATTCGAAGTCGTGCAATACGATGCACTTGAGACACTGCACAATCAAACTCAGTGTCCCAGTCGTTTTGGACACGATGTCTGAATTGTTCCAAAATATTTTCCTTATCCAGGCCCCGAACCGCCACAATAAAAGGGAATCCAAAACGTTGTTGATAGCGATTATTCAGCTTAGTAAATTCGTCGAATTCTGCGTCGGTACACTGATCCAGACCGGCGCCCGCCTGCTCCGCAGCCGAGGCCGTCGTCAGCTTTCCCGACATTGCTAATTTTCCAGCCAGATCCGGGTGGTTTCGAAGCAGCTCAAGTTGTACATCTTGGCCCGCCTGATCGACAACTTCAGACATCGCTGTAAACAATGTCGATGACTCATCGAATAATGATGTTAGTCCGCTATCAAAAACCTGTTCGGCAATCCAGCGTGAATGCTCATACACGCTCCCAAACACATCTGTAAATGTATCCCGACTCATTTGACTGGGTTTTTGTTTCATCAGGCTCGATAGGGATGGACTGATCGCCAATGATGCGCAATGTCAATTCGTCGACAATACCAAACATTGTCATAACGACGGGTGTGCTGGATAAACCGCTCGAGCGCTGCCAGTCTGCCCGGACGGCCTGCGAGGCGGCAGTGTAAGCCAACCGACATCATCTTGGGCTTATGCTCACCCTCTGCATACAAAACATCGAATGCATCACGCAAATAACTGTAAAACTGATCTCCACTGTTGAATCCCTGAGGCGTCGCAAAACGCATGTCATTGTTGTCGAGGGTGTAGGGAATAACGAGATGCGCATGCCCATTCACTTCCGTCCAAAATGGCAGATCATCGCTATAGTCGTCCGCGTCGTACAAAAATCCGCCCTCTTCCACCACCAGCGATCTCGTTCTTTCGCTTGTCCGTCCGGTGTACCAGCCCCGCGGACGCTCGCCCGTGAGCGCGCGCAGAATTTCAATCGCCTGGTTGAGATGCGCTCGCTCAACATCCTCTGCGACATTCCGATAATCTATCCAACGGTAGCCATGGGAGCAGATTTCATATCCTGACCTCATCGCCGCTTCAGCAACAGCAGGATTACGCTGGAGCGCCATCGCGACACCAAAAATAGTCAGCGGCACTTCGTAGCGCTTAAACAAATCAAAAAGTCGCCAAACCCCAACACGAGCGCCATATTCATAAATGGACTCCATGCTGGGATGACGCTGTCCCGGCCACGGTTCTGCGCCCACGATTTCTGATAAAAATGCTTCAGAACTTTTGTCGCCATGCAGAACGCAGTTCTCCGCACCTTCCTCGTAATTAACAACAAATTGAATCGCGATTCGAGCGTTACCCGGCCACTTTGCATCAGGGGTATCCTGACCATAGCCAATCAGATCCCGAGGGTATGAATCTTGGTTGCGCATATCACTTAAACTGGGCCAGTTGTTGACTGACATCAGATACTAGCTGAGGATTTGACGATTATGATTAATTATTATCAAATAATATTTGAAAATGTTTTGGTATTTTAAGGTACTGACGACAATCAATTGGTATGTGAGACTGATTTATTCTTATATCCGAGCTGTCTTTAGAGACGGTCGGCACAACATTGAACGTTGGGGAAAAAAATGGGGAAGTTAACAACTCACGTCCTCGACACCGCATCCGGTCTACCCGCCAGCGGCGTCCAGTGGGCGTTATACCGAATCGAAGACTCCGCAGATCTGATCAGGGAAGGTGTGACCAATCCTGACGGCAGGAGCGAGGCGCCCGTCCTGGAAAAAGATGAGTTCGTGTCGGGCGTATATGAACTTCGATTTGCAATAGGGGATTATTTTCGCCTGCGGGGAGTCAACCTTTCAGACCCCGCGTTCCTGGATACCATCGTTATCCAATTCGGTATCAGTGACTCAACCACTCATTATCATGTTCCCCTGCTGGTTTCGCCTTTTGGCTATAGCACTTATCGGGGCAGCTAACGCGCGCGAAGCCTGATGAGTCATTCCCGTTCAAGCTTTTACTGTCTAATTGGCAATAATCCTATCGCGCTTGAAACATTTGACCCGCATCTTACCCTTCTTGATTTTCTTCGACTTGAAAAAAACCTGACGGGAACTAAAGAAGGATGCGCTGAAGGCGACTGTGGCGCCTGCACAGTTCTTGTTGGACGTCTCAGAGAGGGTGAGGTCGAATATCAAGCTGTCAACGCATGCATCGCGCCTTTGGCCGCCGCTGACGGCGCACAAATCCTAACGGTAGAGCATGTCTCAGTACCGACGCCTCATCCCGTTCAACAAAAAATTGCAGAGCATCATGGATCGCAATGCGGATTCTGCACTCCGGGAATCGTGATGAGTCTTGTCGGACTTCACGAAGCCTGCGCAGACGGTCGCGTTGTCGCAGACCCGACCTCAATTAATGACGCGCTCGCGGGAAATCTCTGTCGCTGTACCGGGTATACCCCGATTATTGCTGCAGCAATGGCGGCCTGCACAACATCGCGACCCCCGCAGTCTGAATCCCTGAGGCAGTCGGCCGAAGACATCCTGTCGACCTGGGAGCAAGAGTACACTCATCTGGAACTACAAACCCAAAATGGTAGCTATTTCGCACCTAAAGATCTCACGCGCCTATGGGAAATCAAAAATAACTTTCCGAATGCTCAGCTCGTTGCGGGTGCGACTGATGTAGGGTTATGGGTGAACAAAGCACACCAAACATTCGCACAGACTGTGGATATCAACCACATTGAAGAACTCCGAAAAATCGAGCGCCACCCTTCGTGCCTCACGATTGGCGCGAGCGTCACGCTTGCCGAAGGTCTGAAGCCAATGGCCGAGATTTCCAGCGATCTAGATGTATTGCTTCGCCGCTTTGGCTCTGCTCAGGTTCGCTCTAAAGCAACCTTTGGGGGGAACATCGCTAATGGTTCTCCAATCGGTGATTTGGCGCCGGCCTTGATTGCCCTCAACGCGACGTTAAGGCTGGCTAACCCTTCAGGCAAGCGTGATCTTGATCTTGAGAATTTCTTTATTGACTATGGCAAGCAGGACCTAGGTCCTGATGAGATTGTCGAAAGTATTAGTATCCCGTTGCCCAGTGCCGCACATTTTTACTGTTGGAAAATTTCCAAACGATTCGATCAGGACATCAGCGCCCTAAGTGGCGCGTTCGCATTCAATATAAGCGACGGCATCATCTCGTCTGCCCGAATTGTATTTGGTGGTTTGGCAGCCACACCAAGGCGGGCCATTGAATGTGAAAAAGCGCTCGTCGACCAACCGGTCTCTCCCGACACATTCTCAACTGCAGCAGCAGCCCTTGACGGCGACTTCTCACCTATCTCCGACATGCGAGCGAGTGCCACATACCGAACGCTTGCCGCGCGGGGCCTTTTGCAAAAATGTATGCAGCGACTAGAGAATCATAACCCTGGATCACTTTACTCGTTTCCCGCCGAGGTCAATGATCTTGCCTGACTTATCAAACACAAACGTTGGCAGACCGATCGCGCACGATAGCAGTCTCAAACATGCCACAGGCGAAGCGATTTACATCGACGATATTAGACTTCCGTCGGAAACGCTTCACCTTGCCGTTGGTGGTGCCGAGCGCGTTTGCGGGAGAATCGAAAAAATTGATCTCTCTGCCGTGCGATCAGCGCCCGGAGTAATTGATGTTTTTTGTGCACAAGATTTACCCGGACACAACGACGTCAGTCCTGCGGGTCAGGGAGATGATCCCATTCTGGCCCAAGAGACGGTCAGGTTCGATGGAGAGCCCGTTTTCGCAGTTGTCGCCTCCAGTCATCGGGCAGCGCGGGCCGCTGCCGCATTGGGCGTCGTGACCCTATCTGAAAGCGAGCCGATCCTAACGATCGATGATGCGTTGGCAAAACAGTCTTTTGTAAGTGACGAACAGGTCATGTCTCGTGGAGACGCGACCCGAGCGTTGGCAGATTCACCACACACACTTGAGGGCATCATTCGATGCGGCGGTCAGGATCATTTTTACCTCGAAGGGCAAATTTCCGTAGCGGTACCGCAAGAAGATGGCGACATGCTCATCTACTGCTCAACCCAACATCCAAGCGAAATTCAGGATCATTTGGCTAAGGTTCTCGGAACGCCTGCCCACGCTGTGACGGTTGAGGTGAGACGAATGGGTGGAGGCTTTGGCGGAAAAGAAAGTCAGGCTTGCCAGTGGGCCGCGCTCGCAGCGGTCGCGGCTCAACGAAACCAGTTGCCGGTGAAGTGTCGCCTTGACCGGGACGATGACATGAAGCTAACCGGCAAACGTCATGATTTTCGCTTTGACTGGCGCTTGGGACACGATGCCGAAGGACGAATTCTCTCTGTGGATTGCGATATGGCTTCCCGATGCGGCTGTTCACTGGACCTGTCTGACCCGATAAATGATCGCGCAATGTTTCACCTTGATAACGCCTATTTTTTCCCGGCCGTCGCGATTCGATCAAAACGATGTTTTACGAATACGGTGTCCAATACCGCTTTTCGCGGCTTTGGCGGGCCACAAGGTATGCTGGCCAGTGAGCGGATGATTGAAGCCGTCGCGCGCGCCACGGGCCTTGATCCGCTTACGGTTAGAAAGCGTAACTTTTATTCTTCCGAGAACAGAAATATTACCCCCTACCATATGACGGTCGAGGACTTTGTTCTCGATGACATAGTGGAAGCCCTTGAAAAAAGCAGTGACTATTGGAACAGACGCGAATTAATTCAACAAGAAAATAACAAGAACCCCGTCACCCGCCGGGGGCTTGCGCTAACGCCAGTAAAATTTGGAATCTCGTTTACCGCGACCTGGTTTAACCAGGCCGGTGCCCTGCTGCACATCTATAAGGACGGCAGTGTCCATCTCAATCATGGCGGCACCGAGATGGGGCAAGGCTTATTCACAAAGGTGGCCCAGGTCGTGGCGACCGCTCTCGGCCTACCCATAGAACAGATCAAAATATCGGCAACACGGACTGATAAAGTGCCGAATACTTCGGCGACCGCTGCCTCTTCAGGCGCAGACCTGAATGCTATGGCCGCGCGAAATGCAGCCATCGTTCTCAAAAAACGTCTTTCATCATTTGCGGCGCATCATTTTAAAATAGACACTGAATCGCTTCGTTTTGAAGACGGGAAAATTGATCTTGGCGATCAATCAATCTCTTTTTCAAAACTGGTTGAACTGGCCTACATGAATCGCGTGCAGCTATCAGCCACCGGTTTTTATCGCACCCCCAAAATTCATTACGACCGCAAAAACGCAAAAGGTCGGCCTTTTTACTACTTCGCCTATGGCGCGGCCGTAAGCGAAGTCGCAGTCGACACTTTGACGGGAGAGAATCGGGTGCTCCGCGTCGACATCCTGCACGACGTGGGTCGATCCCTAAATCCGGCAATTGACCTCGGACAGATTGAAGGCGGTTTCATTCAGGGAATGGGTTGGCTCACAACGGAGGAACTATGGTGGGATTCACAGGGGGCCATTCGAACACATGCACCATCGACTTATAAGATCCCCAGCTGCACTGACAAACCTCAAAAAATTAACGTTAATCTATGGGCCCATGGCGAAAACGTAGAGCAAACGATCCATCGCTCAAAAGCCGTTGGGGAGCCGCCGCTTATGCTTGCAATCTCGGTTCATCAGGCGTTATCAGATGCCGTATCGAGTGTCAGTGCCTATCAACATGCCCCGGCATTAGACGCGCCTGCAACACCCGAAGCGCTCCTTAACGCAATTCAAATTGAGCACGGGCGTGCCTGTCATCTGGAAAAGGAGGCAACTTGATCCCCGCATTACCAAGTCCCTCCGATTGGGTAGATTATTCAATCTGCTCGGCTGAGCAGGCAACGCGGGCAGTCCTTGCCATTGTGAGTGCAGGTCGCGGATCGACGCCAAGAGACCAAGGCACCTCAATACTGATCCTCGAAGACGATGCTCATGGGACAATCGGCGGTGGTGAATTCGAGCGAGTCGTTATCGAGGCCGCCCGTGCCATGCTTGCTGGGAATGGAATCTGGCGCCGGTCGGTACTGACATGCGCGCTGGGGCCAGATTTGGGTCAATGTTGCGGCGGCGTCATGAGCGTTGTTCTTCAGCCAATAGATGTCTCATCGATCAAATGGCTCCGGAAAATTAAAAGTGTTCTTGATGCCTCCAGTCCTGTTCAAATCTTTTTCGACAAAAAGTATCCTGACAGGCCTCCCGAGATTTCAGCGCCAACCGTGCAATCAATCCACCCCGCTGACACCGACTCCGGTTTCTTATTCCTCGTCGGACAGAATTGGCCGAAAGTTGCGCTTTTTGGAGCGGGTCATGTCGGCCGTGCACTAAGCACCATCGCTTCCCAACTGCCGATCCGACTCAGTGTTTTCGACCAACGAACGGAACAATGTGTGCTCGTGCCGAGAGCCGATAACCTGTGGATTGAACAAAGCATTGACCTGACGGCCGAAGCCACCCAGTTGAATGACTGTCGAGCAGCCATCATCATGACGCACAGCCATCAGCTGGACTATGATCTTTGTAAAGTTTTGCTTCCCAACTCTGCGATCAGGTACGTCGGCCTCATCGGCAGTGACAGCAAATCGAAGCGATTCAGGAAAAAACTTAAAAAGGATGGTCTCCGTGAGCCTGATATCGCCCGGCTCACGAGCCCAATAGGTCAAAATGGTCCTCCGGGGAAAGAACCGGGCACAATTGCGCTCGCTGTTTTGTCAGAGTTATTGCAACGTCTCGCAATTCACTCCAATCAACTTACTGAAGAATCTATCGATGCTGCGGCCTAGTGGAAAAAATGGAATCCGAAAAACATAACCATGATTACTTCATGGGTCTGGCAGTCGAGCTTGCCACACAGCATATGGAAGCTGGCGCCGGCGGACCGTTTGGCGCGGTCATCGTTCGAGACGGTCAAATAATCGGTTCCGGATGGAATCGTGTCACCTCTCACAATGATCCCACAGCGCATGCTGAAGTTAGCGCGATTCGAGCAGCTTGCGAATCTGTCGGCGATTTTTCGCTGACAGGGTCTGCGATTTACTCCACTTGTGAGCCCTGCCCTATGTGCCTAGGCGCAATCTGGTGGGCCCGAATTGATGCTATTTATTTTGCGAGCACACGAGATGATGCAGCAAAGATTGGATTTGATGACGCTGCGCTATACGAAGAAGTCTCGCTTGCGATTCACGACCGTCGCCTTCCGTTGCGAAGATGCGCTATCAAGGAAGCCGATGAACTCATGAATAAATGGCTTAATAAGAAAAACAAAGTACCCTATTGACCCCTGATCTTAATTGCTCATCATAATGTCAAAACTAAGCCGCACTTAAGTAATATCAAACAATGATCCCAGCGCTTCTCGAACTTCGAGGCATTCAAAAGATATTTCCGGGCTGTATTGCCAATGACAATATTGATCTCACCATCGCTCCGGGTGAGATCCACGCACTTCTTGGTGAGAACGGGGCAGGTAAAAGCACGCTCGTAAAAATGATTTACGGCGTGTTAAGACCAGATCAGGGTGAAATTCTCTGGAGAGGAGAATCCGCTCAAATTGACAACCCGGCGAGTGCTCGAGCCCTTGGTATTGGCATGGTGTTCCAGCATTTCTCGCTATTCGAGTCCATGACCACGCTTGAAAATATTGCACTCGCTCTCCCTGCACAAAACCTTGACCTGCTTAGAGCGCAATTAGAAAAAACCGCAAATGAGTATGGATTAAAACTTCACCCTGATCGTTATGTCTATGATCTCTCGATGGGGGAGCGTCAGCGAATTGAGATTGTCAGATGCTTGCTTCAAGATCCTAAACTGCTCATTCTGGATGAGCCAACGTCCGTACTGACCCCTCAGGAATCTGATGTTCTGTTTGAGACGTTGCGCAAGCTTGTGGCTGAAGGTCGATCGATTCTCTACATTAGCCACAAGCTCGAAGAGGTGCGCGCGTTGTGTGGCCAAGCGACAATTCTTCGGGGTGGTAAACGGGTCGATCACTGCGTACCCGCTGAAGAGACTGCCCAATCGCTGGCTGAGAAAATGATCGGGCGGCGGGTCGAGCCCATCCAGGACCGCGAAACATCAATATTGAACGAGAAACGCCTTGTTGTAAGCAATCTTTCAAAACGCTCTGACGAGCTGCACGGGACAGATATCCAAGACGTCACTTTTACAGTTCATGCAGGAGAGATTTTAGGTATCGCGGGCATTGCGGGAAACGGACAAACCGAGCTGATGGCGGCACTGACCGGAGAGACAGGACCTCCTCAATCTGGCTCGATTGAAATAGAAAATCAAGACGCCACCGCCATGGCTCCCATGGATCGACGGCAACTGGGTGCGGTGTTCGTACCCGAAGAGCGAATTGGACAAGCCGCTGTTTCCAATCTGAGCCTTATTCAGAACAGTTTTTTGACTTCGGGCAAACGGATGGGGTTTGCCTCCGCTGGCATCATCGACTGGTCAGCGGTCGGCGCATACACAGGGCATATTCTCGACCGTTTCGATGTTCGGGCAACCGGTCGAGATGCCCTCGCAAGCAGCCTCTCAGGCGGGAATCTTCAAAAATTTATCGTCGGACGAGAGATCCTGCAGGCCCCTCAATTGATCATCGTGTCTCAACCCACTTGGGGAGTGGATGCTGGCGCCGCAGCTGCGATACACGAACAGATTCAGGAGTTGGTCGCAAACGGTGCGGGCGCGCTCGTCATCTCCCAGGATCTTGATGAGATTTTTAGCCTCTGCGACCGGATTGCGGTGATCTCCCAAGGGAGTCTATCCACCCCTCGCCCCGCGGCCGAAATCACGACGGAAGCGGTTGGGCTGCTGATGGGCGCCAGTAATCATGCCTCTGGAGATTCCCTTGCTAACGCTTGAAGCCAGAGCCACGCCCTCGGTGAGTGCCGCATGGCTCTCACCGCTACTTGCGCTTACGCTAACCGCCATCACAGGCGCCGCGATCTTCCTGATCATGGGAAAATCGCCTGGCATTGCACTTTATATTTACTTCATCGAGCCATTAACATCCTGGTCCGGGCTTTCTGAAGTTTTAGTTAAGGCAGGGCCGTTGATTTTAATCGGTGTGGGCCTATCAATCGGTTTCCGTGCGGGCATCTGGAATATTGGCGCAGAGGGTCAATTCATTGCCGGTGCATTGCTCGGGAGTGCTCCGGCTATCTTTTTTTACGAAAGCGCAAACCCTTTAATTCTCCCCCTCATGATGCTGCTCGGAATCTTGGGCGGCATGGGTTGGGCCGCAATTCCAGCCTTTTTAAAGACCCGCTTTAATGCCAATGAAATTCTGGTCTCGTTGATGCTGGTCTATGTTGCCGAATTGCTTCTTATTCATCTCGTGCAAGGTCCGTGGCGCAACCCCCAGGGCTGGGGATTCCCAGGGACCCGTATGTTCCCCGATGCGGCGCTTCTGCCGGTGCTTTTTGCAGGATATCGAATTCATCTGGGCACCATCATCGCAATTGTGGTGCCTTTGCTGGTGTGGTTCGCTCTAGCAAAGACCCCATTTGGGTTTCAGATCAAGGTTTTCGGCTCCGCACCGCTCGCGGCCCGTCATGCTGGCATCGGCGAGAAACGAATGATTTGGGTGACGCTAATGATCGGCGGTGGCTTAGCCGGACTCGCGGGAGTCATTGAGGCCAGCTCAACAATCGGACAACTTGTCCCAAAAATCTCCCCTGGCTATGGCTTTACCGCGATTATTGTTGCGTTCCTTGGGCGATTGCATCCCGTCGGTGCGCTGCTTGCCGGAATCGCAATTGCGGTTACCTATATTGGGGGTGAAGGCGCTCAAATATCAGCTGGCCTGCCCAAAGCCGTAACCGGTTTATTTCAGGGCATTATTCTTTTTTACCTTTTGGCTTTTGATCTGCTCACTCGCTATCGGCTGACCCGAATCACAATCTCGAAGAGCGCAACATGACCGAATTAATTATTGCATCGATCATGACCATTATGACCGCTGCCACGCCTCTCATCTTTGCTGCAACCGGAGAGCTGATATGTGAAAAGTCAGGTGTACTGAATCTGGGCGTTGAGGGCATGATGCTCATTGGTGCCGTATTCGGGTTTGCGGCTGTCACAGTCACAGGCGCGCCGATGCTGGGTGTTTTTGCCGGGGCGCTTGCGGGTATCTTTGCGTCCTTGATATTTGGTTTTCTAACGCTATCACTCCTTTCGAATCAGGTAGCGACAGGCTTAGCTCTAACTATTTTTGGAACCGGGCTGTCCGCACTTTTTGGCCTTGAATATGTTGGTAAAACAATCGAGCAAATAGAGCCTATCTATATCCCGCTGTTAACAGATCTACCCATTGTTGGAAGAATTCTATTTGGGCATGACCCGCTGATTTATCTCGCGATTGGGATTTTGGGTCTGACTGCTTGGTTTCTACGTCGGACCCGAGCCGGAATGATATTGAGGGCCGTTGGTGATTCTGACTATTCCGCTCATGCAATCGGATATCCGGTTATTGCGATCCGTTACGCTGCAGTGGCTTTTGGGGGCGCAATGGCAGGCCTGGGCGGAGCGTACCTTTCATTGGCTTATACGCCGCTTTGGGCTGAGAATATGAGTGCGGGACGAGGTTGGATTGCCCTCGCACTCGTGGTTTTTGCCAGCTGGCGCCCCAGTCGAGTCCTGCTAGGAGCCATACTCTTTGGCGGCATTACCATCCTGCAATTAAACGCTCAGGCTGCAGGTTTTGGTATCCCAGCCTCTTATATGTCAATGCTCCCTTACATTGCGACCATAGTTGTATTAGTCTTGATATCGCGCGACTCGGCCCGAATCCGACTGAACGCTCCTGCATGTCTTGGGCGGGCTTTCCGGGCCGAACGCTGATGAGATAATTAAAAATTAGAAAACCAAATAGAGGATTTTTACCGTGAAAAAGTTTTTTAGACTCACTGCGATGGCATTTGCCGGCGCGCTCCTAATTGCTTCAGGCGCCGCCTCAGCTGAGAAGTTGAAAGTCGGCTTCATCTACATTGGCCCCCCGGGGGATTTCGGTTGGACCTATGCCCATGACCAAGGCCGAATGCAAATTGAAAAAGAACTCGGCGATCGTGTCGAAACCACATTTGTCGAGAATGTACCAGAAGGACCGGATGCGGAACGCGCAATTGCAAAACTCGCAGAAACCGGACACGAGCTGATCTTCACAACATCTTTTGGCTATATGGAGCCAACCCTCAAAGCGGCCAAACGTTTTCCTAATGTAAAATTCGAGCACGCCACCGGTTATAAGCAAGCTGATAATGTGGCCACCTATAACGCCAAATTTTATGAAGGTCGATATGTTCAGGGCGTTATCGCGGGCAAGATGTCCAAAACCAATACCGTAGGCTACATTGCGTCATTCCCGATTCCTGAAGTCATTATGGGCATCAACGCTTTCTTACTCGGCGCTCATTCTGTAAATCCTGACATCAAACTTAAAATTGTTTGGGCCTATACCTGGTTTGATCCACCAAAAGAAGCTGATGCTGCAAAAGTGCTAATGGATCAAGGCGCGGATATCATCACTCAACACACCGATAGCACGGCAGCACTGCAGGCGGCAGCAGAACGGAATGTGCTCGCTTTTGGCCAAGCATCCGACATGATCCAGTTTGCGCCAAGCACCCAGCTAACATCAATTATCGACGAATGGGGCCCTTACTATGTTGAAAGAACCCAGGCTGTGCTCGATGGGACCTGGACATCGGGAGATACTTGGCACGGTATGTCCGACGGCTTAGTTGTGATGGCGCCGTACACTAATATGCCCGACGATGTGGCAACTCTAGCCGCGGAAACCGCAAAATCCATCCAGACCGGCGCATTTCATCCATTTACCGGGCCGATCTATAACCAGGCTGGTGAACTGGTGGTGCCCGAAGGAGAAGTTGCAGATGATGGCATGCTCGCGGGCATGATGTTTTACGTGAAGGGTATTGATGACGAAGTACCCAACTAGTCTTGACGATTTGACTACCCAAACCCGTCCCTCGCTGGGGCGGGTTTTTTTTGCTTCTTTATTCCCCAAATGACCCGAACCTGGATCAAGCATCCCCTTGGCATCTTCGCCGATAACGCAGATGGTGGCATCGTTGTCGAAGGTCATAAGATTAGTCATTTAGTTTCCGCCGGTAAAACCCCCTCACCTCCATATCAAGTTTTCGATGCATCCAAGCATGTCGTCCTTCCCGGTCTAATCAACACTCACCATCACTTTTATCAAACCCTCACTCGCGCGATTAAACCTGCCTTGGGCAAGGAACTGTTCGATTGGCTCAAAACACTCTACCCGATCTGGTCCAAACTGGATCCTGATCTGCTTGAAGTCGCTACCGAACTCGCACTCACGGAACTGCTGCTTTCCGGATGCACCACAGCCTCAGACCATCATTATCTTTATCCAAACGGACTCGAGCACGCTGTGGATATTCAAGCTGAGGTTGCTTCCCGAACCGGCATTCGGGCGACTCTCACGCGAGGGTCTATGGACTTGTCGCAGAAAGATGGCGGGCTACCGCCCGACAGCGTTGTTCAGGAGACCGAAGCTATTTTGCTCGACAGCGAGCGTGTCATTAGTAGGTATCATCAATCTCACTCAGGAGCGATGATCCAGATCGGTCTTGCGCCGTGCTCGCCTTTCTCCGTGAGTCACACGCTGATGAAAGAATCTGCCGTTCTCGCAATGCAAAAAGGCGTACGCCTGCATACTCATCTGGGCGAGACCCTGGATGAAAACAATTACTGTATGCAAAAACACCGTATGCGCCCTCTTGACTATCTGGAGACCTGTGGTTGGCTGACCGCGAACACCTGGTTGGCCCATGGTATTCACTTCACGCCAGATGAGATTTCCCGCTTGGGCAAAGCAAAAACAGCGATCGCACATTGTCCACACTCAAACATGACGCTCGCGTCTGGAATATGTCCTGTGTGCTCTCTTCAGAGTGCAGGAAGCGCTGTTGGCCTCGGCGTTGATGGCTCAGCGTCTAACGACGCCTCAAATCTAATTGAGGAAGTTCGGGCGAGCATGATGCTTCAGCGACTACAGGAAGGCGCGGCTCATTTCAGTCATCTTGATGCACTTAAGCTTGCTACAGAAGGAAGTGCTCACTGCCTGGGTCGGGACGATATTGGCGTCATTGCGGAAGGTAAACAAGCTGATCTCGCTCTTTTTAAATTGGACGAGCTGCGTCACAGCGGGTTCCATGATCCACTCGCCGCGCTCATTCAGTGTGGTGCATCTCGTGCTGACTGCGTCATGATTGGGGGCGAGTGGCGAGTCACCGAAGGCAAGATTCAAGGACTTGATGAGGCTGATCTGGTTCGGCGTCACAGCGACGCGGCTAAGACACTTCGGCAACGGGCTGGTTTGGAAGGTTAGTTCATCCCCAAATGCTTTTGTTCAGAGATGCTCGCTTGACGGCGGCATCATATTCCGAATTCCCGTTACCCCACCATCCCCTTTTCACAGCTTCGCTGGCATCTCGACAACTTAACGACCATTGGTCGTTAAGTGGCAGGAGATCACCATAGCGTAATCCTGATATTGATCATGCTTGTAAGCTCCCGACAAGAAAACATATCAATCGAAAATAAACTTACTGATTTAAAAGTCGAAGAACGACAAAAGTAGCGATCATTAATACGACCGCAATGACAATGAATCCGGGGCCTGGAGATTTCAAAAGGTTACTTTCGCTCTATATCGTTAGTCATATCAATATGAAGCCGTTCCTACTGACCTGGGTTCACCTGTTCCCATGACAATCGCCCCTCTAACTGATCATCCCCTGATCGAATCGCTTCAACACCTACTTCATCAGCATCATCGGTATCGCTGCCCGATGTATAGCGATTGTCGCCGATGATCGACACCCCAGTGGGCACTCCTTTTTTCGAAGTGTAACGTTTGCCGGAATACCCGACTTGTTTTTTAGGCCGACGGCCATCACCACCAATAGTCGTTGTGTCGCCATCCGCGTCAATTGCGCCACTTCCGTCGAAATCAAAGGCAGGTGAAACCGGCACGCCTCCGGTCAATGCATCCACTGACATCATCCAACCCGATCCACCTGCCGCACAAGGCCTGGGATCCGAAGGCACTAACGTGTTAAAAAAGACCAAACCCCCTCGGTAACGAGCATCGGTCACCACCCGCTCGCCTCGATCGGGCAGATCAAAAAACCAACCATAACGACCTTCTTTGCTTGCTTTTTTATAGTCCACCTTAAGCTCTTGCCATCGATCGGGATCGGTCACGCGGCCGTCTCCATCGGACGTGCGTAGAAAGACCTGCTGAACAAGATTTGATCGCTTGAGTCCATGATCGCCCTTATCCCAGACGGCATAGAAACTCTGTGTATCAACCGTGGTGTTATCTCCTGCCACGAGGTATTGACCCGTCCCAAAGAAAATCATCAGGTTGGGTGCGTTGCCACTAATCGGCATTTGAGGGTGACGAATAATCTCGGGTTTTGCCATGATCGGTTGGCGATCGGCGCTACTAAATAACGGAGCTGCGTTGGCCACTTTCCACTCACTCATCAACTTGCTCGAGAGATCAAATGCCCACAGGTTTCCATGTATATCGCCCGCATACACTCGATCAGCAACACGATCTCCATCGGTGTCGATCACCGCAGGCGTAGATAGGCCATTGCGTCTTGCAACAGAGCCTACGCCGGTTGGAATTCGAAGATAGTCCACACCCTCTGTCCATTTTCGATCCAGCCCGCCATCGAGAAAAATAATAAACAATTCCGCCTGACCCGAAGTCCGGGTTCCTGTGGCCGTATGCTCATATCCATTGCCCACAATTGCCGCCCAGCGACCATTTGGCAGCATCGCGATCGTCGGTCGAGCCAAGGTATAACCTAAGTGAGGGTCATCCTCATCTGTGAATTCCCAGAGTGGTATCTCTGCAGATCTTGCCTCGGAAAAGCGGTCAGGATCGGTTAAATCCAAAGCAAAAAGACCGCGCCCGCCAGACCCCTGGATCCCAACCAGAACCGTCCGCCAGGCGGGGGTTGTCGTAAAAGGCGATCGAATATAGGCATCTGCCACGGTGGGGGTGCCATCCACATAGTAGCGATGTCCATAATCAGGATGAGTCAAGTAGTGATACCCCTCGCTCTTTGCGTTCGAAAAGAGATTACCCGGCAAGTAGCTCATCATTTCTTTACCGTCATCGGCGGAAAATACATGCAGCATCCCGTCATTTGCGCCAACCGCCACCACCGGTTTTCGGTCTTTCTGGCTCTGTGCAAAAACGGAATGGGACTGCTTCGCGGACGGAAAAAGTCCGCCCGAAGGCCAATTCAGGTTCGGACGCCCGATATGAACGGCAGCGGAATGAATAATGTCTCCGAGGAGGCTTTCCCGTTCTCGAAAACCCCAGCCTTTTCCTTCGTTGCTCCGATCGCCTCTCAAATAATTCAGTCGGGCCTTACCCACATCGGTACTGATATGCGCGCTTCCTGGACTGGAGAATTTCTGAATACGATAGTTATACGCGTCAGCTACAAAAAAACTTGTGCCCTCACACTCTCCGCCATCATAAATTGCAATTCCTCGCGGATATCGGAATTGTCCGTCAGAGGATCCAGCGGAACCCCATTTCGTAATGAAATTACCCGCTGCATCAAATTGCTGCACACGATTAAAATACTCCACAACAAAAACATTCCCGCTCCCATCTGTCGCCACGCCATATGGGTATCGGAACTGGCCATCTCCTGTCCCATACGTTCCCCACTTGGCTAAAAACTTTCCGGAGGTATCAAACTTTTGGATTCTGTGATTGACGTAGTCCGAAACATAAACGTTATCCCCTGCGTCAATCGCGATTCGATTCGGCGTATGAAAGTCGCCATTGGCACTCCCTCGACTGCCCCACATTCGCAAATAACGGCCAGTGGCATCAAAGACTTTGATCCGGTGATTTTGCAGTTCAACGACAAAAATATTCCCGGCCGAGTCAACTGCGACATCGAATGGGTAATACAGCTCATCCGGCCCAGTGCCATACCCGCCAAAAACGGCGAGCAGATCTCCAGATGATGAGAATTTTTTTACCGTGTGGGCGCCATGCTCAACAACATACACGTTTCCATCTTTGTCAGTAGAAATGCCAACGGGATAATAGAGATTCGTTTTGTGGGTGCCGAGACCGCCCCACTGCAACAAAAAATTACCATCAATATCAAATTTCTGAACCATGTGATTGTTGTAGTCAACGACGTAAACGCTTCCTTTCCGGTCCGTCGCAACATCAAAAGGCAAGGCAAAACGGCCTTTGCCGTTTCCTGCCTGACCCCACTTTCTCTCGTATACAAGATTGCCCGAAGATCCCGATAGATTCAGAAGATCTGCGCGCTGAAGGGCTGACAAATAATCCCAACGAAACGGAATTCCGCCGGCTCGAGACTTACTGGAAACTGAGGCGCCAGTCCCACCTGCACAAACCGAACCTGTGGGTGACTCTTCGTTATTCCAGGTCAGCATGACACGCTGGTCGGGACTGGTTTGAGAGTCGAGCTTATCGGCCGCTGACCATCGTTGAGCGCCGGGTTTTCCATTCGAATCAAGCCGCCCGGCAATCACATCGCCCGTCCAAAACTCGGTATTGAAGGTCGTGAGATACAAATCAGTGCCGTTTTGAAGAAGACTGGTGCTGAATGTTGCAGCGGTGGCTGAGCCACTGGTGTGCGCCAGGATGTCCTCTCCAATCTTTGCAAACGCAGACTTAAGCTCATCCTCATCATCTGCTTCAAAATAAAGGCCTCCACCTTTCTTGGCAGTTTCCCGAAGCAACGATTGACTGGTGTGAAAACCAATTGTGTAGGTTGTCAGATTATTTTTTGCCTCGTCACCATCAAACTCATCAACGTCCGGCCGCAAATCAATATCATGCAGCGCCGCCGCAACGCTGACAAGCGGGTGGTAGCATGTCGGGCAGTAATTTTGTAAAGGACCAGACGCGTTGCCCCAGCCCCACCCATCGGTCAGCAGAATAAGAAAATTTTTCTGGCACCAAAAACAAATGGGTGACTCGTCAGTTGCACGTCTCCACCGTTTATACGGCGGCGATGGGAAAACTTCGTTGATGGAATAAGTTTGCGCGGTAGTATCCGGGCGTAAGGTGAGCTTTCCCTGATACTGCCCATTAGCCGCGCAACTCTTGTTGGTGCTGTTCCCCGGATTAATAGGGCCTCCTAGCCCTGAAAGATAACGCCCCATATGCTGCAATGTACTTACAAGCGGCGTGCCGCCGCCGGGAGAAAGGTTTCGAATCGCCTGGTAAATCTTTTCACGATTGGCATCAAGATCCGCAACCGGATAATCGAGCTCCCCACCAAAATTGTATCGACCAAAAGAGGCAATCCCTACCCGGACATTACTCAGCGAATCAAGCAACGATATTGCGGCATCTTGAGCCTGACTCATGGGGGTGCGAGGCTGACCGCTTCGACGCCATCCCATGGATCCAGAATCGTCAATGACAAGCACAATATTCGGAGGGCTGGCGGCAGAGGTCAAAATCGGACTCTGCGCGAGCGGCCCGGGATCGCCATACGCCCATGTCGTCCACAGCAAAAGTGTCAGACTCCAAAACCACCTTCTCAAAAAAAGTGAAAAGCGCATTAATCTGGCAGTAACGGGGGCATCTTTGATGCGGGAGGCGCTTTAGCGGAATCCGTCATCTCGGAATGTTGTCTCTGATAATCAGCAAGCGATTGGTCAATTTCAGCAAGAGTCATTGTCATGTCTTGCTCAATGGCTTTCCAAACCTTCAATTCATCTTGAGATGTGGGCCGTGGCGTCGAATCAAATCGCGCCTGCTCTTGAAGAATTTCATAACGAAGACTTTGAAGACCCTGAATTGCCCGTAACAGCGCGGCCTGCTCCTGATCCAAATCAGCAAGAGTGATCGATGAGAAAAACGTTAGCCAAACCGCGAATAGGCAAGTCCCGTTTTTTGCCACACTCGCTTTCATTTTTTTGATTCCAAAACCACAAAACATGATGTCAAAACCAGCCGTGCTTTGGCAGCCAGTCTGGCGCGCTGACATCTTCTTTTTTCTGGCAACTTGACAGTCCATTTTTTAAAAACTGGAATGCACCTCTGACATCAATCCGATTTCGACTGACTCCGGCTCGCACAATGGGCTCGCCCGTGCACGTTAAGGCTGTCCATAGACTCGCAACTGACGCATTTGGGTCATAGCTTCGAAGGAGTGCGAACGCACCAGCCACGTGAGGTGCAGCCATCGACGTACCACTCATCGTCTTTATTGAGCGGGTCGGCACCCCTGCCGTAATTCGTTCGCCAGGCGCAACTAGATCGATCAGCGTAGAGTGATTCGAAAAACGAGACAAACCGTCATTTTTGTTCGAACTTCCAACTGCGATTGCGTTTCTGATACAAGCCGGATAGCTGATATAGCCATCCATCCCACTATTCCCTGCCGCAATCACTACCGCAATACCTGCACTGGTGAGACGGTTAATTACAGAGGCGATCGCGGGTGCACGGCTGTCACAAGCAGATGAGTAGTAACCGCCGCCCAGACTCATGTTGACAGCCGCAATATCAAGAGAATTTCGAAGACTATAGACATACTCTAGTCCTCGAACTTGATCCGAGCCGAACGACATCACGCAAGGCGCATATCCCCCACACCAATATCGACTCGTAAACTTCGAGAAAACCTGGACCCGAATAACGTCCGCCTCCGGTGCAACTCCCTTGTACTTGCCATCGTCTCCGGCCGCAATAGTGCCAACATGAGTACCATGATCACAGCCCCCAATTGTCGTTGGACAATTTTTCCCTGCAGACACGCCAATCTCTGACGAGATTTGACCTGAGCACAACGATTGAGATGGATAGTAAGCGTAATTGGTAGAGAAACACGCACCGGCTACGACTCTGCCTTTGAGCATGCTCTGATGCTCCGTACCTGTATCCAAAATCGCAATCGCCTGACCCTTGCCTCTGAGGGTAGGTTGCGCATTCCAGACTTTGTCAGCCTGAATCACATCCGCACTCTGATTAAGCATCGATTCGGAAACGCCATCCTCCTGCACACTAACCACTGATTGATCTATCAGTATTTTTCGAAGATGCTCGCGACCCACCTCAAGCGTCATGAAGGGAATTTCAGTAAATCGCCAAACGACCCCTGGCCCAGATTGCGCACCAAACACCCGATTAATAATCGTGTCCTGAATCACGGCCAAATCCTTCGCCTGCGCCTTAACATCGCGGGCCATCAGCTCATGCGGCGCCACCATGTCGAAATCCACACCAACAATCACACGAATTGTTTTGCCGTCTTCAATCCGCTCCAAAAGCATTTTTCCCGGTCCATCCTGATCAGGATCCGGAGCATTCCGCGTAAATACCGTAATCGGATTACGTTTAGCCGCAGGCGACTGAAGATCATCTTGTCCAAACGCACTCGGCACAGTACCGATGGCGAGAGCCGCGCTTAACATGAGACTCGCGCTCATCCGAGTCCACTGGGACGCGCGCGCTAGCGACACATGCTTAACTGAAACTACAGTGTTTGGGGTATCACTCTTCCCGGACATCTTTGCTCGCTTGGACACGTCACCGTGTCGTAATCAAAATAAAAATTCTTCGTCGCGTGATCATCTTAATTGATTTTTCAGAAGGTTTCGCGGCCTCGCTTATAGTGAATCAACTTTTCCCCTAGGAAGGCAGGTCTTTAAACTCCTCAGCGAGAAAATCGATAAAAAGCCTGACCCGGGCAGGGAGATACTGGCTATGTGGATAAAGTGCAGATATGGGATATGAGACAGGGGGATAATCCGGCAGAACCTCTTTCAAGCGGCCATTCTTTAGATAGGACGCAACTTCCCACACCTCTTTCATTGCAATACCGTGTCCCGAGAGACACCAGTCTGTCAAAATTTCTGAATTGTCAGAATCCATCGAACCCATAAGGCTAAGGGTTTCAGGTTGCCCGCCTGGATGTGTCAGCGTCCATCGCCACTGCTGTGAGCCCGGAAAACGAAGCAACAGGCAATTATGGTTGTGCAGATCTCTCGGCGTCTTGAGCTCTCCCGCTTTGCTAAGATAATCTGGCGACGCGCAAAACACACGCCGGCTGGTCGCAATCCGTTTTGCAACCATATTGGAATCTTTTAATTCAGCCACGCGGATGAGTAAATCAATTTGCTCACTAAAAAAATCATCAAAACGATCACTCGAGACCAATTGGAGTTGTACATCAGGATGGCGCTCGACAAACTTGGCAATCGCTGAACCGAGATAAATCCTCGAAAAACTGACCGGCGCAGAGACTTTGAGTGAACCGGTCGGATTATCACGTTTAATCGAAATCGCACTTTTGGCCTCGTCAACCGATTCGAGAATCTTTTTACAGTGAAGAAAAAAACTATCCCCGTCAGGCGTTAGATCAACTTGGCGAGTGGTGCGATTGAGCAACCGGATCCCCAATTTTTTCTCGAGACGAATCAGACGAGAGCTCACGACAGCCGGCGTCAATCTCAGGTCTCGGCCCGCAGCGGTCAGACTCCGAAGTTGTGCAACGCGGACAAACAGCTCGAGATCATCAGTTTCCATCGATTATCAAAAAAGAAGATATAGTTCTTCCTAATTGTAGTCATTTTTCTGAAAAGCAATTCGAATTACGATCGTTTATCCGAAGATCAACAGTTTATCCACTTTTTTCCAAGGAATTCACAACCCAATGATCATCCCCTGGCTTGATTGGGCGAGTCTAGCGATCCGCTGGTTACATCTCGCGGCGGGTATCGCATGGATTGGCACCTCGTTCTACTTTATTTGGCTGGACCGCAGTCTGCGAGTCCGCGAGAACTTACCGACAGGTGTTCAGGGTGAATCCTGGAGCGTTCATGGTGGTGGTTTTTATCACGTCCAGAAGTATGCTGTGGCGCCAGAGGCCCTGCCTGACGATCTTCACTGGTTTAAATACGAAGCCTACTTCACCTGGTTATCAGGCTTTGCTCTGTTAATTGTTCTTTACTATTTTGGTGCCAGCACCTATTTGATCGATTCCACTCGAGCGGACCTCACACCCACAATGGCTATCAGCATCAGCGTGGCCTTCCTGATCGGAAGTTGGGGGCTGTATGAAGCCCTTTGCCGCAGCCCGATTGGTCGTTCGACGACTGTCCTTGCATCGTCTGTACTCGTTTTGATTTTAGTTAGCGCGTTTTTGCTCACCCAAATCTTCAGTGATCGAGCAGCTTTTTTACACGTCGGCGCACTCATCGGGACCATCATGTCAGCAAATGTATTTGTGGTCATCATCCCCAATCAGAAAAAAGTGGTCGCCGATCTTCTGGAAAAAAAACTGCCTGACCCCAGTCTTGGCGCGCACGCCCGACAGCGCTCTCTCCACAATAACTATCTAACGTTGCCGGTACTGCTGCTCATGGTCAGCGCTCATTACCCATTATTGTTCTCAGGGGGTGCCGCGTGGGGATGGCTAGTTGTCGGCTTCATTATTGTAATTGGCGCTATTGTCCGGCATTTTTTTAACACTCACCATACAGGAGGTCGTGGCGTCCAATTAATATGGCAGTGGCCACTCGCGATTATTCTTGGATTGGGTTTGATATTCTTCATCGCCTCCAGACACGAGCTACGCTTTACCGGGCAAGTCAGTGATAACCAGGCCTTCAACATTGTGGAGCAACATTGCGTGAGTTGTCATGCAGCTCATCCCTCAAACCCTGCATTTAAAACGGCCCCCGCTGGAGTCGTGTTCGATAGCCTCGCCAGTATCCGGCAACATCGAACGAATATAATCTCCCAAGCGGTGATGAGTCAGGCGATGCCACTGGGTAATGCGACAAAAATGACGCCTGAAGAACGTTCGGCACTCGGCCAATGGCTGCAGCAAACAGCTGACTAGCCGCTAGCACCTGAAACCGCCTGGCGTCATTTCAAACAAACCGACACCCGATCTTTTAAAGTAAAGATCAACTGACCGTCAACTTACCCAAGCTTTTGGATCAAGTTAGAATCTCAAAATTAATGCCGTCATTACTTATTGCTCAATTGCCGATGTATGACTGGCCGGAGGTGCGCGAGGCAAACGACCGGCTATGGCGAATTGTCGCTTCAGAATGTAAAAACCATGGCATCTCCGCACCAAAAGATTTAGATCGATCGATCGAGACACCGCAAGCCTGGCGCTCTCCGAATCTTTTTCTCAGTCAAACCTGTGGTTTCCCCTTGGTCACTCAGCTGCGCCATCAAGTTACGGTTTTGGGGAGCTTTTCTTATGCGATGGCGGATCAAGAGGGTAACTATCACAGCGTTATAATTACTCACCAGAATTGTCCCAAAACCCTTAACCAATTCAAGAATAAAACACTCGCGATTAACGGGTATGACTCCTACTCGGGCTACCTTGCGATAAAGGTATTAATGACCGCGCGTCAAATGCCGACCGCATTTTTCAAGACTGTCTTAGTCACCGGCAGTCATCGGGAATCGATTCACGCCGTCGCCAACGGAAAAGCCGATCTCGCCGCCATCGACTGCGTCTCCTGGCACCTGGCGACAAATTTTGAGCGCGCATCGAACACTTTAAAAATCATTGCAACCAGTCCCACTCGACCCGGACTGCCGCTAGTAACAGCACCAAATGCCAGTCAAACTCGAGTCAGCATTTTAAGAGACGCGCTACGGTGCGGTACCAAGCGCCTGGATAATCAATCTCGAGACATCTTAGGCATAACCTCTTTCGTCGCAAAAACCGAAAATGATTACGGAGTCATTCATGATGATCTAAAAAGCACCCACTCACTCCCATTATCGCTTGTGAATTGAATCTGAACCCTCTTTTGAATCAAATAACCATCCTCACGCCTGCTTACTGACATACTCTCCTGTAATTATTAACTAATCGTAATAAAATTTTCGATTTCCAAGCCCCCATTCGCGCCCTCGAATGATAAAGTTTTTAACAGGAGCAAATTTATGAAATCATTTCTTAACGCGTTGATTGTTTTAGTCTTCGCTTTCGGTGGACTCGGCAGGGCAGTTGCCGCCGAAGGAACCGTGACATTTCAGGTGATGACGCCCGAGACTGCTTTAGCCGCCGCGCAAGCGGCGCTTAATCGTTGCCGAGAAGAAAATTTTCAAGTTTCCGTTGCTATTGTCGATCGTTTTGGCGGCGTTCAGGTGCTATTGCGAGATCAACTCGCCGGACCTCGAACCATTAACATCGCAATCGGCAAGGCACGAACGGCCGCAGGTTTTCGACTCAACACAACCGACATGATTTCCGTCACTGAAAACGGGCAGCCTGCCGCTGGTATTCGTCATCTGCCGGGCGTTGTCATCGTCGGTGGTGGAGTAATTATCGAAGCCGGCGGGACACTCGTTGGCGGTATCGGGGTCTCTGGCGCACCCGGTGGGGACATGGATGATCTATGCGCTTTCGCGGGAATCGATGCGATATTTGAACAACTTGAGTTCTAAAACCGTTTTGCCACATGAACCAAGTCAACCCTTCACAGAAAATAAGTGCTCGAATTTTGAGCGACTAGAGACCGAGGCTAAGGAATAACCAAAATGAAAAATAATTCAATTGTTGTCGCACTATTTTGCGGAACGCTCTTAATTTCAGGCTGTTCTACCGCACCATCTAAGCAGGAGCAAGGCGCGGCCGCAGGCGCGGTAGTCGGCGGCGTACTAGGCGGCGCGCTTGGAGATGGTCATTCAGATCGAGGCTGGGCAATCGCTCTTGGCATTATCTTTGGTGCGATTGTTGGTGACCAGATTGGCGCCCAGCTCGACGAACGTGACCGATTGCTCGCCGCGCAGAATCTTCAATATTCCCTGGAGTCAACTAAAGATGGCGCTGAAACCACTTGGCAAAATCCGAATTCCGGCAATGGTGGCAAAGCGATCCCGACGACCACAGTCGTCAAATCAGACGGCACTCCGTGTCGAGAGTTCACCACCGAGATTGAGGTTGGCGGAGAAGTGCAACAAGGTTATGGCACGGCATGTCGACAAGCCGATGGTAGCTGGAAAATTCAAAGCTAAACCAACAATCATTCTCGTTTCAAAAAAGGTTATAACGAATAATGCACCAGATGGCGCGAACCCCATCGCGCCATCCAATTTTTTTCCCCTCGTCATAGGTTCGACCAGCATAACTAATTCCGACTTCAAATATTTTTAAGCGCGAACCATCCGGCTTACGGAATCTCGCCAATCGAGCGGTCACTTCCGGTTCGAAGCCAAATCGATTTTCCTTGAGGTCAATGCTTTGAATAATCTCCCGGCGAAAAACTTTGTAGCACACTTCCATGTCAGTCAGATTGAGATTGGTCATCATATTGGACAGTAAAGTCAAAAAACGATTGCCCACCGAATGCCAAAAATACAGGACGCGATGGGTCTCGCCACCTGCAAATCTTGATCCATAAACCACATCAGCGTCATTTTCCACTATCGGCCCAAGCAGTTTTGGGTAATCATTAGGATCATATTCAAGATCGGCATCTTGAATCAGTACGACATCTCCTGCCGCGGCCGCAAATCCGGATCTTAATGCCGCCCCTTTGCCTTGGTTGTATTCGTGCAAAACCGCCCGCACGTTCGGTTGCTCTCCCAAAGACTGAACCAGCTCCCGACTGCCATCATTAGAATAATCATCAACAAGAATAATCTCTTTTTCAACAGGCACCGCCTGAACCCGCTTGATCACCTGCTCAAGCGTCCGCATCTCGTTGAAAACGGGTATCACAACACTTACAACCATAAATCTCTCTCACTACGTCAGCTTTTATGACTCCAAATATACTCTCAATTTATACTTGTTTTAATATGACAGACGGCAACCACAAATGAGTGTTTTTCGGGCCCAACGTTCAAACCCGTTTTTCATGAATAACAAAGACAACGGCTTCTCCTTGATTGAAGCATTGGTCGTGATCACTGTACTTTCGATCTTTGCAGTTTTTGCGATACCGATGTTTGGTGATTTAACCCAAAACAATCGAATGCGCGCGCAGATCAGCAACCTCGTCGGGCAATTTGCTCAAGCTCGAACAGAAGCGATGCGCAGGGGTTTTCGAGTTACGGCGTGCCCTGGAACGGAGTCGGGCTGTTCAGGAAACCAATGGGAAAACGGCCTAATCGCGTTTGTTGACACTGACGCTGACGGCGTTTGGGACAATGAAGAAGAAATCATATTAGTTGGCGCAGCATTAACGGGCAACAACACCATGCGCTCGGGCGAATTTTCAAGCTATATCTCATTTCGATATGACGGCGCGTCCACCGCAGTTGATGGAAGTGCAAATCCAGGATCTTTTGTCGTTTGTGATAGCCGCGGATTTGGCGAACATGCCCGCGCACTCAATATTTTGGCAACCGGTCGGATCAAGATATTCGCTTCCAATGAGAGCGGTTCGGGCGTTGAAACCTGTGAGGATACCTAAGTGAACGCGCGCGGATTTTCACTGCTGGAGGTGCTCATCGCGCTCGTGATATTTTCATTCGGGCTTCTGGCGCTCGCCGCTCTAATGGCCAAAGGGCTTCAGTACAATACGAGCGCCCTACACCGCTCATATGCCTCAAGTCAGGCGTATGACATGGCGGATCGGATTCGGGCCAACCAAATCGGGGCATCTGAAGGCCGCTATGCTCCAATCCCCGCCGGCGCCTCGGACCCCGACTGCATCTCTGATGGCTGCACACCTGCACAAATGGCGCAATTCGATCATTGGGAATGGAACGCTATAAATGCTGCTGTTTTGCCCGCTGGCAGTGGCACAATCGCATTTGAAAACTCAAACTATCGAATCACACTCACATGGGATGACGACCGGGACGGTAACGCTGATGATAGCTTCGAGTTTGAGTTTCGGCCATGATTCGTTTTTTCCGAGAACCGAAAATTAATCAAAGATCTCGCCAGCAGGGTGTCACCCTAATCGAACTGATGGTGGCGCTCGCAATTGGCTTAATCGCAACGGCGGCGATGTTGAAGGTCTACATCGACGCCAGTCGCATCTATCGATTTAACGACGGACTTGCCCGTTTACAGGAAAATGGCCGCTTCGCGTTAGAGTTTGTCCGTCGCGATGTCAGGGCCGCGGGTTTCTGGGGCTGTAATAGCGACTCGGCGATCTCTAATGTCATCAACCCGGCTAGCAATTCATGGATCAATATTTCAGCAGGTCATATTGAGGGCTTGAACGGAACCGCTCGATCCGGCCAGCCCGATACACCTGACAGCATTACCCTTCGCGGCGCGTTTAGCAGTGGCGTGTCCGTCACGTCTCCAATGACATCAACGAGCAGTGACATCACAGTGGCCAGCGTTTTGGGTTTTAGCAAGGATTCTCCTACAGTGATCAGTGACTGCGAGAATGCGGATTTTTTCTCTATCTCCAACACTCCGTCAAATGAGACGTTAGCACTCTCTCACAGCGCGTCAGGCAACAATATTTCAAATGACTTTTCTAAAGCATATCAGACCGATGCTCGTGTCTATCAGGCCCGGCAGATCACATACTGTATTGCCCCCGGCGCCAATGACGCGATTCCGGCGCTCCGTCGACTCACAAATCCATCCGCTTCCCAAACCTGCAGCGCGAATGGCGATGAATTAATCGAAGGCATCGAGAACCTTCAATTCCTCTATGGTGAGGACACCGATGCAGATGCGGAGGGTAATGGGGGAGACGGCAACGCAAATCGCTATCTTGCTGCAGGAGCTGCGGGCTTAGACATTGATCGGGTGGTGAGCCTGAGACTATCGATGCTTGTGCGCTCAATTGAGAATAATCTAAGCTCAACCAGTACATCCTATACTTTTAATGGCACCACAATTACGCCGGAC
>ENA-OREN01001171-OREN01001171.1-marine-metagenome-genome-assembly--contig:-NODE-1171-length-32330-cov-3.818901_pt1 | contig 32330 bp, 31 predicted proteins | sample MGYA00248624_ERZ508555 | MGnify/ENA primary metagenome ERZ508555 (study PRJEB26222, sample SAMN06267773) | marine metagenome | isolation source: Saanich Inlet, British Columbia, Canada | place...
ATAAATAAACTTTAATAAATATGGAAACGGCTTTAGAATTAGAAAAAAAAATTAATAATTTAATAAAAGAATTTAATGCTAAAAATTATGAGTCAGTAATAATTCAGGCAAAAAAAATTATTAATAGTAATTCTGAGATCTCTATTATTTATAATTTATTAGGTGCTTCATATTCTTTAGTTAATAATCATCTAGAAGCTATTATTGCTTATCAAAACGCTTATAGACTTGATGCCGGTAATGAAGAAATATTAAGAAATATGGGAAAATCTTATAGTAAGTTGGATGAAGATAAAAAAGCCTACGAGTGTTTTAAGCAAGCTAACTCAATTAAGCCAAATAATGCTGACACTATTTTTAATATGGGTCTTTTAGATTTAAAAAAAAAAAAGTTTCAAGATAGTATTGATAAATTTAATTTAGCAATTGCATATAATGAGAATTTTTTTCAAGCATTTTATAATTTAGCAATTGCTCAAAATCAAATTGGTAATTTTTTGGAAGCACAAAATAGTTACTTGAAGGCAATAAAAATAAATAAAAATTATTATCAAGCATATAACAATCTTGGATCTATTTTAATTAAAACAAAAAACACACATGATGCAATTAAAATCCTCGAGAAAGGTATTGAAATAAAACCAAAATATATTGAAGCTTTAACAAATTTAGGGGTCGCATATTTAGAGCTTAAAAAATATGAAGATGCACTGAAGTATTTTAACAAGGCACTAAAAATAGATTCTTTCTATGTAAGAGCAATAAGTCAAAAATTATATGTAATGCGAAAAATATGTGATTGGAGTGAAGATAATTTTTTAGAAAAAAATCTTAAATTAATTAACAACAGTAAAATTTATGTTGCACCCTGGCAAATATTATCATTAGATGATGATCCTAAGACTGAATTTATTAGGGCAAAAAAATATGGAAATCAATTTGGTTTTGAGGATTTTCATTCGACTTACAAGAATTCCAAAATTAAATTAGCATATTTCACTTCAGATTTTTATGAACATGCTGGAATGTTGAACATGGAGGGTATTTTTAAATATCATGATAAAAATAAATTTGAGATTTATGCTTTTGATTATGGTAATTTTCATAATGACTTGACTCATCAAAAAATAAAAAAATATTTTGATCATTTTATTTATATTGATAAATTAAGTGACGATGAAATAATTAAGATAGTTAAAGATTTTAAAATAGATATTGCCATTCATAGAAATGGATATAGTCAAAATTCAAGAAATAGTCTTTTTGCTAAAAAAATTGCACCTCTTCAGATAAGTTTTTTAGGATATCCTGGCACAATGGGTGTTAAATTCATGGATTATATAATTGCTGATAAAATGGTTATTCCTAAGGAGAATAGGCAATTTTTTTCAGAAAAAATAATTTATATGCCAAACACATATTTTCCAACCAATAACGAAAGAAAAATTGGTGAAACAAATTATAACAAAGAGTATTTTAATATTCCTGAAGATGCATTTATATTTGGTTCTTTTAATAATAGCTATAAAATATCTTCTAATGAGTTTGCAATATGGATGAAATTATTAGCACGAATTAAAAATAGTTATTTAATCTTATTAGTGAGTGAAAATATAACAAAAGAAAATCTGATTAAAGAAATAATAAATTATAATGTAGATCCTAATAGGGTTAAGTTTTTAACTTTTGTAAATAATGACGAACATCTGGCAAGACATCAATTAATTGATTTATATTTAGATACATTCAATTATAATGGCCATACCTCTGCAGTTGATGCATTGTATGCAGGAGTACCAGTTGTAACCAAAAAAGGAAAAACTTTTACATCAAGGGTGTGCGCAAGTATTTTAAATGCTCACAATATGGAAGAATTAATTACTAAAAATGAAGAAGAGTATTTTAATTTAATATTAGAAATAGCAACTAAAAAAGAAAAATTTAATAAACTTAAATTAGATCTCAAATCAAATCTTAAAATAACAGCATTATTTAATACTAAAAAATATGTTCAAAATTTAGAATTAGGTTATCAAATTGCTTTGGAAAATAAAATTAAGCAAAAAAAAGTACAAGATATTGAAATTTAAATCTATTAAATAACTTATATATTATTTTAATATATAAACTTTACAGCACAAGTTTTTGTGTTAGTATTAATTATGATCAAATTATTGGATACACATCAACATTTAGTTTATCGCGATGCAGCTAGTTATAGCTGGTGCAAAGATATACCTCCACTTGCAGAAGACAACTTTACTGTTGAAGATTATAAGAAACTTACTGAAGGACTAGGTATTGGTGGAACTTTATTTATGGAAACCGGGGTTGATGATCCTGATTATCAAAGTGAAGCTAAGCATGTACAGGTTTTATCAAAAAATCCTAGCAATGGAATCAAGGGTTTAATAGTTTCTATACGCCCTGAAGATGATACTTTTAATAGTTGGCTTGAAGAGACATTAGATATGGGTGTATCTGGTTATCGACGTATTCTTCATGTCATGCCTGATGAAACATCTCTTGCTCAAACTTTCATTAATAATGTTAATAAAATTGGCAAAGCAGGTAAGCCTTTTGATATTTGCTATCTTCCAACACAATTAACTGTAGCATATGATTTTGCTAAAAGTTGTGATGAAACAAATTTAGTTTTAAATCATTGTGGTGTACCATCTATAGCAGCTGGTGAAATTGATCAGTGGAGTAAGGATATTAAGAAGCTTTCAGAATTACCAAATGTAACATGTAAATTATCAGGTCTCATGGCTTATTGTGCGCCTGGAACATCTTCACAAGAAACAATTCAACCATATGTTGATCATGTACTTGAATGCTTTGGTCCAAAAAGAATGGTATGGGGGAGTGATTGGCCAGTTGTCAATCTTGGTAAAGGAATCCAAGAATGGATTGCAGTAACTAGAAATATTTTATCTTCACTTTCTGATGATGAAGCAAGTGCAATAGCTAATGGAAACGCTCAAAAAATTTATAAAGTAAATCTATAAAAAATTATTTAATGCTTTAAGGCGCCCATTGTCATCCCTGCAATAAACCATCTTTGAAAAATAGCAAAAATAAGCATTACTGGAATTATCGTAATCATTACAGATGCACTATAGGTTCCAATATTAATATGGTACCTACTGGTTCCAATCTTAGCTAATCCTACTGGCACAGTATGAATAGTAGGATCTTGCATAAATATCATTGCATAAATAAATTCATTCCAAGTATCTAAAAATAATAAAATAACACACGTTGCAATAGCCGGTTTAGCAAGTGGTAATAATATTCTTAACAGAAGTTGAAAATCAGTGGCTCCATCTACAATACCTGCCTCTGTTAACTCTTTAGGTATTTGTTCAAAAAACATTCTTAAAATTAATATTCCTATTGGTATCAAGAACCCAGCATACGCAAGTACTACAGCAGTATAGGTATTAATAATTCCAAAATAAATTAATAGATAAAACAAAGGTATTAACAATACTTGTGCAGGCATTGCTACACTTGCTATCATAACATTATACAAACTTTCTTTCATAGGAAAACGTAAATGACTAAAACTAAAAGCTGCAAATATTGATAGTGTAATAATTAATATAACAGATGATGTTGTAACAATTACACTATTTAAAAACATTCTTGGGAAAGATACTTTTAATCTTTCTTCAGCATAAAAAAATGCATCATAGTAATTTTGTAAAGAAAATTCATATGGTATTAAAAAAAATTTAGCACTATAAACAGTCTCAGGTGAACGCACAGATAGTGAAAAAGTGTATAGTAAAGGAAAGATTATAATTATTAAAAAAAATAAAATTACTACTCGAGTTAAGATAAAAAAAATAGGGCTTCTCTTAAAAGTTGCTCCGTAATTATTTTTTAATGAATTTGCCATTATTAATTTTTTTCAATCCTTTTTTGTATAATTACTCTTGCTATTGCAATAGTTAAGATGCAGGCAAAAATTACAAAAGCAACTGAAGCACCAACTCCCATTTTATTAGGACCTCCAGCAGCAAAAGAATAATAATATAAATAAGAGGCTAACACTTCAGAGTAATGAGCAGGCCCTCCTCGTGTTAAGACATAGACAATATCAAAAGCTCTAAAACCTCCAATTAGATTTAGAATCATAACTAAGATTGTAGTAGGCCATAGAAGAGGTACAACAATTGAGAATATTTTTTGACTCCAATTTGCACCATCAATATCCGAAGCTTCTAGCAGTTCAATATTTAAGCTTTGAAGGCCTGCATAATATATAACTAAACTATAACCAATCCATTGCCATGTATTTACCATTATTATTAACCACATTACTAAGCTGATAGAAGACAACCATGAATAGTCTAGGCCTAAAATAGAATTTAATACACCATCTTGCTCAAGTATTTTTTTCCAAACCAAACCAACCGAAATAGGTGCTAAAACACAAGGAAAAAATATAATTGATCTAATTAAAACTGAAAATTTAAAATTGCCAAAAAAAATAAATATTGAGAGCATTAACGCTATCCCTGTTTGAATAAAAACTGCACCAAAAACTAATAAAAAAGTATTTTTTAATGCTATCCAGAAATATTTGTCTTCGTAAATCTTAATAAAATTATCAAAGCCAACAAATTTTTTAAATAAACTTGTTTCAAATCCACTAAAATCAAAGAAACTTAAAATTAATGATGTAATTCCTGGCAGAACATTAAAAACTAGAAAAATAAATAACGCTGGAAGTAAATATAGTAAGGTTTTTAATTGAAATTTTTTGTAAATCATTGTGGTAGAAAAAATAGGGGTTTATATATTATAAACCCCTATTAAATTATAGAAATTTAACCGCTATATCCAGTTTCTTTATTCATTTTTTCAATGATTTCATCAACTGATGTAACGCCTAAGAACATTTCCATGATACCATCATATAAATATTTCATTGGCTCAGCTTGAGAGTAGTAGATATTTGTATTTCTACCTTCTGTCGCTAACATCTTAATACCATCATTAAATAAAAGATTTGGAGATGCAGCAAGAGCAGCCATATCTACCGCAGCAAGGTTTGCTGGAATTTGTCCATAACTTGCAAAAGTCTCAGAGCCTTTTGGACTATTTGTAAGTTTTACAAACGCCATTGCTAAATCTTTATTAGGAGAATTAGCATTAATACCTAGGTTCGTTCCTGTAGCTTTATTATAAGTCATAGGAGAGTCACTAGATAATTTAGGATATGACATCATTGTTATTCCAAGACTATCGGCAGTATTATACTCTGCTGGTGCAGAAGAAATAAACCAGTCTCCGTTACAATAGATTCCAACACCTTCTCTATCAATCCATTTACCCCAAGCTTGAACTTGATAGTCCATGCTTAGTGAATCTTTTCTCCAAACACCATTATCATGCAATGTTTTATAAGCATTTAAAGCATCTCTGAACATTGGTTGATCCCATGAAATTGCTCCATCTAGAGCTAACCCAAGAGAGTCAGTTGGATAATCTGGATTTCCTTGATTTACAAAGTTAGCAAAACCATCAAATACACACCAAGACTCAACTGGACCAAACATTAATCCATCGAGACCTTTAGCTTTAGCAGCTTTACCAATCGCAACCCATTCATCGACAGTATAAGAGTCACCAAATGCAGGTAATTCAAAACCTAGGTCAGCAATCATATCGTTGTAAACCCAAATTTCTTCCGTGAATGCATCTTGAGGAGCTAAGTATAAATTTCCGCCTCTACTTAATTCAGGAATATTGATATTGCTTCCCAACCAACCTTTCCATTCATCATCAGCTTCAGCAGTAATATTTACCAAGTGACCAGCATTAACAACTTCATCAAGATCTGGACCTGGATATACTGCAAATACATCTGGACCTTGTCCTGATGAAAGTGCTGGTTTTAAAAATTCATTATAAGTTGAAACTGTGTATTGAGTGTACTCAACTTTCACACCAGGATTAGCTGCTTCAAATTCTTTAATAAAATCTGCATAAGAATTTGTTATTCCGCCAACACCAGATTGCCAATCTACAACCTTAATAATTTTTTCGTGCCCATCAGCAAATACATTAAAAGAAAATAATATAGATACTAGAGCAAAAAATTTAATAAAATGTTTAAACATATTTCCTCTGATTTTTGTTATAACTATTGGAAAATACCATAATAGTTTAAATAATAAAGAATTTAAATATAAAATTATCTTTTATATTTGAAAAAAAATCATGTTTATTGTAAAAAACAAATTAATATGGATAAAAGATATAAAATAGCAGAAATTAAAGTTTCTCTTGTTAAGACCCAAAGTGCTGGTGCTGACTATACAGACCATGCCGCAGGTCATTGGATAAATGACTCAATCATTGCAAATCCAATGTCAGTTTATAGTGACTATCAGGAATCTAGATCAAATTGGGGAATGGATGTTTTAAAAGGTATTTTTATCGAAGTTACTACTGAAAGTGGCCATCAAGGATATGCTACGGCATATGGAGGTTACATTTCTAGTTGGATTATAAATAATCATTTAAATCGCTTCTTAATTGGTGCAGATGCAAGAAATTTAAACTTACTGTATGATCAAATGTATAGAGCTTCAATTCCTTATTCGGGACAAAATGGAGTTGTCATAAATACTATTGCTGGAATTGATTTAGCGCTGTGGGATCTAATTGGCAAAGTAAGACAAGAACCTGTGTATATGATGATTGGTGGAAAAGTTCGAGATAAACTTGAAACCTATGTTACTGGTCCAGAAGCTAAGTTAGCACAAGATTGGGGTCATGTCGGGTCTAAAATTCCTCTTCCTTATGGGCCTGGAGACGGAATTAAGGGTCTTAAAAAAAATCAAGAATATATAATGGAGACGCGTAAACAAGTTGGTTCAGACTATAGGCTAATGGTTGATTGTTATATGGCACTAGATGTTCCCTATGCAATTGATTTAGCAAATGCAGTCAGGGAAGCAAATTTATTTTGGATTGAAGAAGCACTGCCTCCACATGATATTGAAAGTCATAAAATAATTAAAGAAGCTACTCCTTGGCAAAAATGGGCAACTGGAGAGCACACGAACTCCAGGTATGGTTTTAGAAATATTATTAGAGATAGATCTGTAGATATAATTCAGCCAGACTTAACTCTTTGTGGAATGACAGAAACACTTAGAATAGCTGCGATGGCTTCTGCTTATGATATAACAGTAATACCTCACTGCAGTGGTGTCTATGCATATAATTTTGGGATCTCATCAACGCTTACACCTTTTAATGAGTTTATAAATCTTCATCCAAAAGCAACTGAAGTAGTCCCCATCTTCGGCAAAATGTTCACCAATGAACCAGTGCCAATCAAAGGTGAAGTGACACTTAATGACTTACCTGGTTTTGGAGCAGAGTTAAATCCTGAGGTTGAGTTAGAAAAAATTTAATTTATTCTTTTAGTTATTTTTATCTTTAAAAAGTTGATGATACTCCTCCATCAACCAGTAATGTTTGACCTGTTACATATTTACTATCTTCAGAACAGAAAAAATATACAGCTCCAGCGATATCATCTGGATTACCATACCTTCCCATAGGTAATTTTTCATATTTTAAATAAACATCATTAAACCAATCAGTATCCCATTCAAGATTGCCATCTTTCATGACAGACAAAGGTGTATTAATAAATCCTGGCGCTACAGAGTTTACCAAAATATTTTTTTCTGCTAATTCAACGGCTAAAACTCTTGTCATATTAATTAAACCACCTTTAGCAGTATTATATGAAATATTTCCTTTGTAACCCCGTACACCTTGGATTGAAGTGATCATTATAATTCTTGGAGTCTTAGATTTTTCTAAAAGAGACAAAGCATATTTTGAGCATAGAAAAGGAGCATCCATATTCACTTTCATTGTTTTTCTATACGACTCATATGTTTGTTCAGCTAAAGTATAACCATCTTCTATACCTGCATTATTGATTAAAAAATCTAAACTACCCCATTTAGTTTTAGTATAATCCATTAATTTTTTTATTTCCTCTTCTTGAGATAGATCAGCTTGAAAGAAACTTATCTGATTATGATCTAAGTCTTTAATAAGGTTTTCAGCTAATTCTTCTCTAATATCAGCTATGATAATTTCAGCTCCCTCATTATATAAACGTTTTACAATGCCTTCACCAATACCTCTAGAACCACCAGTTACTATTGCTTTTTTATTTTTTAAACGTTTATCCATTGTAGTTAGTACGTAATTTTCTTTTCAGATCTTGAAATAATGCTAGCTATTAATAATACCAGAAAAGATGTTAAAATTAAAATTAAAGTTACGGAAGCATTAACTTGTTTAGAAAAACCAACTCTCATTTTAGCCCAAAGTTTTATTGGCCAAGTAGTATCATTACCTATTAAAAATAAAGTTATTAAAGTTTCATCAAGCGATATTGTAAATGCAAGAAGCCCAGCTATTATTAAAGATAACTTAATATTAGGAAGCAATACGTACCAAAAAGCTTGAAACTTGCTTGCTCCTAAATCATAGGCTGACTCCATTAATGAAGGTTTAAGTGTTTCGAGTTTATTAAGAATAATTTTAAAAACAATAGCTAAAACAAATATTGTATGACCAATTACAACTGTGTTTAAAGACCTTGGAAGATTGATTTCTCTAAAAAATATTAAAAGTGATAAGCCGGTTATTATTGGTGGTAATAAAAAAGGTAAAAATATTATGAATTGAAGGAATTCTTTCATCTTACTCTTGCTAGTATGATAATAATTTGCAAAATAAAATCCTATAACCACTGAACAAATTACTGTTACCACACCAACATAAATAGAGTTCATTAATGACTCAAGTATTTGTTTTTCAAAAATAAGTTTTGTATAAGGCTCATAAGAAAATGATGTCCAATCAACTTTTCCTTTTCGTGTTTTATAAAAAGAATAAAAAATAGTTAAAAAAATAGGCGTATATAATGCAGCTACTATTAACCCTGTTAAGATCGCCATTACGTATTTGGTATAATTTTCTAGCTTGGTCATGTCTTTGATTTTTCAGTTAAGCGGTTAGTAAACAAAATAATAATAACTGACACAATTAATAATATGCTTGCAAGAGCCGCACCAAACGGCCAGTTAAATGCCATACCAAAATTACTATAAATTATTTTTCCATAAGTAAAGCCAGATGTCCCGCCTACTAATTGTGGTGTAACAAAATCACCTAAAGCTAAGATAAAAACAAAAATACTTCCAACTATTAAGCCTGGTAAACCAATAGGAAAAATAACATATCTAAAAGCTTGAAATGGCTTACATCCTAAATCAAATGATGCCTCAATTATATTTTTTGGAATTTTTTCTAGAGAGGTAAAAGTTGGGATAATAATTAAAGGTAATAGAATAACAACAAGTGTAATTATTACAGCATTTTGATTCCATAAAAAAAACTCAAGTGGTTTTTCAATCACTCCTAACATTTTTAAAACTTTATTAATTAAACCTGAGAAACCTAGTATTGATCTCATCATATATATTTTTATGATGTAACTCATAAAAAGAGGGATAATTAACATCAATAATATTGAATACTTATACTTACCAGCATATCTAGCTAAAAAATATGCTACTGGGTATCCAAGCAAAATACAAATAAACATTACAGTTAAAGCAAGTAAAATTGTTCTAATAAATGTTTTTATATATATTTCTCCTGTTAAAAATTCTTGGTAATTAAATAAACTAAACTCGTGAATTATATCGGTCCCATCAACTGTAAAAAAAGAATAAGATAAAAAAGATCCTAGTGGAATAAGAATAAGTGATATGACAAGAACAAATCTTATAAGTGTCCAGATTGATGTCCTAAAATAATTAACTAATTGTCTCATCTTTAAATATTGTTCCAACACCGGTATTAAGTTCCACATTTATTACATCATCTTGTTGGAAGGGTTGTGAGATATTTGAACTGATGTTTTGAATTTTTAAATATTTTTCACTGTGTTGGCTCTTTACATTTAAATTTGAAGTAGACCCTCTAAATTCTACATCTTTTATAATAACTTCAATACTATTTGAGCTACTCTGATCTAATATTTTGATTTCTTCAGGTCTAATACCAAATGTTAATGAGTCACCAATTGATTTATCTATACTATGATTAATTAATAATTGACCAAATTCTGACTCAACAACAATACTATCCATTTTTTTATCAACTACTTTGCATGCTATGAGATTGCACTCCCCAAAAAATTTTGCCATGTATGTTGTTTTAGGACTGTAGTACAAATCTTTTGGTGATCCAATTTGTTCAAATTTATGATTATTAAGTACAGCAATTCTATCAGATAAAAAAATAGCCTCTTCTTGATCATGAGTGATAAAAATAAATGATATTTTAATTTTTTTTTGTATTTCTTTTAAAAATAGTTGCATTTGTTTTCTAAGCTCAGCATCTAGTGCCCCCAAAGGTTCATCAAGTAAAATAACTTTAGGTTCACAAATTATTGCTCTTGCTAAAGCGACTCTTTGTTGTTGACCGCCTGATAATTCTTGCGGCATTCGATCAGAAAAATTTTCAAGCCCTACAATTTGTAAAACTTCTTGAACCTTCTCCTTTATTTTTAATATATTAACATTTTTAATTTTTAATCCAAACCCTACATTGTTAGATACATTCATATTTGGAAATAAAGCATAATCTTGAAAAACAGTATTGAAAGGTCTTTTAAAAATTGGTTGTTCATTAATAATATTATTCTCATAAAAGATTTGACCTGAGGTTGGTTTTACAAAGCCACCAATCATTCTAATAATTGTTGATTTTCCAGAACCACTTGAGCCAAGTATTGTAAAAAATTCATTATTATTAATTTTAAAACTAATATTATCTAAAACTTTAGTTTCACCATAACTTTTGGAAATATTTTTTAATTCTAAAATTTCACTCATTATTTTTTTATTTTTAATAGATAAATGGATGTGATTATTATTTTAAAACATTTGCAATTTTTTAAACAAAAGTCAATTTGTTCTTTAAGAATACATAAAAAATTGAGGTATTGTAATTTCATATGTGAAAGTTTCATTCAAATACCAAATTCAGTATTTGACACTCATAGCAAATACTGTTTATTAATAATTAATATTAATAGGAGGACCTATGAAAAAATTAATTTATTCTTTTTTATCATTTATTTTTATTTTCTCATTTACACTCTCTTCACAAGCGGCAAGAGAATTGAGTCTCGGATGCTTTGAGGGTTACGCTGAGCAAGAATGGATTGATGAATTTGAAGCAAAATATGACGTCAAAGTAAAAGTTAAATATGTTGGAAGTGTAGATGAATTATTTGCATTAACACAGGCTAGTAAGGGTGAAGATTTTGATCTTGTTTCTATAGATACAAGTTTATTTCCAAGATACCATGGTGCTGGTTTATTAAAAGCATATGACAAAAGTCAACTTAGTAACTTTAATAACTTAATGCCTGCTTTTCAAAGCGTAAAGGAAGTTGAAATAGATGGCGGTTATTATGGTGTTCCAATTTCTTGGGGCTCATTAGGTTTGATTTATGATGTTGATGAGTTTGGAGAAGGTGGAGTTGACTCTTGGTCAGTTATGCATGATCCTGCAAATGCTGGCAAGATGATTGTGCTAGATGATACTAATAACAATATTGTTAATACAGCAATTTACTTAGGAATGGATAATCCATATAATTTATCTGAAGCAGAAATGGAGCAAGTTAAACAAACACTTATTGATCAAAAAAAATTAGTGTTAACTTATTTTGCTGGTTTTGATGAAGGTAATCAGATTTGGGATAGTGGAGGAGTTTCTTTGATGTTCTCAATGGGAGAATTTCAAGAAGTTGCTCTAAAAGATATGGGCCACAATGTAAAATATATTATTCCTAAAGAGGGTGGAATAGGTTGGCTTGATACTTGGGCTATGACCTCAGGTGCCGATGAAGAATTGGCACATGCATGGGCAAATTTTTTCATTGAAAAATCTACTCAAGAAGTAATGAATAGCAGATATGGTTACGGAACTGTAACTCATGAATCACCTGGTCTTGATTATGCTGATCTTTTGAATTGGCTTCAGCCAGCTGAGGATTTTGAATGGAGAAATAGAGTTTGGAACGAAGTTAAAGCTTCAAACTAAACTATTTTATTTGGGGGCGATTAGCCCCCAATTTCTATATAATTTTTTAAATTAATTATGAATAAGATTTTTAAAAATGAAAATAACTAAAATTGAAACATTCTCTTTATTAATTCCTGATTTTGATGCAGATGCTTGTAGCTCTGCCCAAGATAATCTGGTTGTAAAAATTCATACTGATAGTGGACTTTTTGGTATTGGAGAAACAGATACAAATCCATGGGGTGTTAAAGCTACTATTGAATCACCAGGAACTCACGCGATGGCAAGAAGTTTTAGTGATATACTTGTCGGTAAAGATCCAAGAAATGTCGAAGGTCTCTGGCATGAGATGAATGAAAAGACTTTGATGACATCAAGAAGAGGTTTGGGCATATGTGCAATTGGAGCAATTGATATGGCTCTATGGGACTTGTGTGGTAAAATTTATAATCAACCAGTATGGAAAATTCTTGGCGGTTCAAAAAAAAATTTTGTTACCCCATATGCTTCCCTTTTACCTGAAGGACATACCTTAGAAGAATATTCAAAAAGTCTTGTCGAGAAAACGAAAGCTGCAAAGAAATTAGGATTTAAAGCTGCAAAGTTAGAAATATGTATCAAAGGTCCTTACTCTCATAATAATTTACAAATTGATGATGATAGAGAATTTGCAAAAATGGTCAGGCTTTGTAGGGAGGCAGTTGGAGATGAGATGACACTTATGGCAGATGTTGCCTATGCGTGGCAAGATTGGAAAAGTGCAAAGAGGGCATTAGACATGTGTGAAAAAGAAAATTTATTTTTTATTGAAACACCTTTGCCGATTGAAGATCTAGAAGGTTTAAATAAATTATCTCATTCTGTGCAAACCAGAACGGCAACTGGTGAAATGTTACAAACTCGATACGAGTGTTTTGAAACAATTATTAGAGGCAATGTTGATGTTATACAGCCTGATGTAGGTAGAGTAGGTGGATTAACAGAAGCTAAAAGAGTTTGTGATTTTGCAGAAGATAAAGGCGTCTTAGTAGTCCCTCATTGTTGGAAATCTGCAATTGGAATTGCTGCTTCTGCACATTTATCAGCAACAACTACTGCATGTCCTTACATAGAATTTTTACCTTCAGAACTAGCAGAGTCTCAATTACGAAAAGATTTAGTGTTGAATGAACTACCTGTTGTTGATGGAAAAATTTATTTACCTGAATTACCTGGATTAGGCATAGAGTTAAATGAGGATAAACTTAAAAAGTATTTAACATAGTATGAATATAAAATTTATTGATACCCCGAAGCCAATTGGTAATTTTGCCAATGTTAGGTTTTCTGGAAAATACGCATATATTTCTGGACAAGGAGCATTTGATGATAGTGGTAATCTAATAACAGGTAAAGTCGGTAAAGATTTAAATCTTGATGAAGGATATGAAGCAGCAAGAAGAGTTGGTATTACAATACTATCAGTAATAAATAATGATGTTGGTTTTGATAAAGTATTAAAAGTTGTTAAAATTCTTGGATTAGTAAATTGTACAAAAGATTTTTTATTACAACCTAAAGTTATTAATGGTTGCTCAGATCTTTTAGTTGAATACTTTGGTAAAGAAAAAGGCGTGCATGCAAGAAGTGCAATGGGAGTTTATGTTCTGCCAAACAACATACCTGTAGAGATAGAAGCTATTATCGAACTAATTTAACCAAGATAACCACTCTTTATTTGACGTAATAGAGTATTCTTTTTGAGAAATATTATTTTTTATCTTTCTAGAATTTAGTTGTAATATAATTTTTTTTAACTCATTCATTACCACTCTTTCTTGTCCTTTTTTTAAATTACAAGTATCTAATTCAAAATGATTAAGATGTATTAAATCATCTCTAACAAATATTGCAGGATTATTTTTTTCTAAGTGATAACTTAGTGATTGAATCGTAAATTTTGATATTTTAGAATCAACATGTACTCGAAGTCTATTTATTTTATTACCTGTTGGATCTGCTATAATCTCATAGGTAATACCTTTAAATTTTTCTTTTGCGAGAAATGTTAGCCAGAATTGTAAAATATTTTTTTGATTATTAATTTCTTTTGTCCAGTCTCTTTTATACCAATTTTCAACTCCAATAATTGCTGCATAAATAGCTTCTTTACCTACTTTCATCCCTCTTCCAATGCCTAAATTTTGTAGATAAATATTTTTCACATATTTTTTCTTACCTGCCAAAATACCTGCAGTAAGTGAGCCCATGAATTTATGGGCACTAAAAATAGCAATATCTGCACCAATATTAAAGAATTCTTCCATATACTCTTCCGAAGCTGCATCTACTATTGTAGGGATTTTATATTTCTTACATAATTTTAAAAATTTTGAAATTTCTACTGCATTGTAGTCAGAACAATGATGAGAAACGACATACATAGCACAAGCAATATTCTGTTTATTTTTTGATAAAGATTTTTCCAGTTGCTCTATTGAACATGAGTCTCTAAGTCCACAAGATAATATTTTAGCACCTGATAGTTCTATCCCTTGTCTAACTTCAGCACCATAATTTGTCAGATGCCCTCTTTGTATTAATACTTTGTTTTTCATCTTGCTAGTATTGGGAAGTTTAAACACCTTTTTTAAATCGTTCCCTGTCATCATGCTAGCAACACTCTCAGTCAAACCACCGGCAGCTGAAGCAGTTATTACTGCTGATTCTGTATTAAAACATTTTGATATTCTTTTTGACGCAATAGCTTGTAACTCATCAATGTTAACAAAATTTGTAAAAATTTCATTTGCGGCTTTGATTGATTTTGAATTTGTTATTGAAGCACCAATTTTTGTCATAAAACCACTGACATTTATTATTGGAGTCAAATTATTTTTTTTATAAAAATTTTTCACAATTATTATTTATTATTTCAATTTAGTTTATAATATAATATCCTTTAAATGAATAAAATTATGAAATATTAAAAAAAAATTAACTCAAGGAATCTTTTATGAAAATTATTGATGTTGAAACTTATGTACTACTAGCTGATAACTATGATCCAAGCTTAACATCATCAGCACAAGATACATGCTTAGTAATTATTAAGACTGATGAAGGTATAGAAGGGTATGGAGAATGTGATACAAGTCCATGGGTAGCAAAAGCTTTTATTGAATCTCCAGGAACACATACAATGGATCAATGTGTTAAAGAAATTCTTATTGGATCTGACCCACTTGAAATTGATTTACTGTGGGAAAAAATTTATATTGGCACAGCAATGACTGGACGAAGAGGTGCTGGTGTGAATGCTATGAGTGCCATTGATATGGCATTGTGGGATATTAAAGGTAAGGCTTTAAATAAACCCGTTTATGAATTGTTAGGAGGAAAAGAACAAGATTTTGTTATCCCTTACGCTTCCTTGCAACCAGTTGGTCACTCTTTTGAAGAATATAGGGACTCTCTAGTGGCTTGGGCAGAAAAAGCAAAAAGTCTTGGATTCAAAGCTGTAAAATCTGAAGTTACATTAAACGGACCTTACGCTCATAGTGGACTCAATGAAAATGATGATAAAACAACCGAAGTAGTTGCTGCAGTAAGAAAAGCTTTAGGGCCAGATATTGAATTAATGATTGATGTACAATATCGATGGAAAGATGCAGAAGAAGCTTTACGAACAGTAAAGGATTGGGCTGAGTTTAATATTTATTTTTTAGAAACGCCTGTGTGGACAGATGATATAAAAAGTTATGCAAGAATGCACGAAGAAGCACCTATGAAAATTGCAGCAGGGGAATGGCTTAGTACTCGTTATGAGTTTGAAGATTTAATTTTAAATGGAAAAATTGATGTTGCTCAACCTGATGTAGGTCGTTGCGGAGGTTTGACAGAGGCAAAGAAAATAGCAAAATTTTCTCAGGAGAATAATAGAATAATAGTCCCTCATTGCTGGAAAACTTCTGTTTCCATTTCAGCCACTGCTAACTTTGCTTTCAATACATCTAACTGTGCTTTTATTGAATATCTACCTCCTCAATTATGTGTAGAAATTTTAAGAAAGGAACTTGCAACGGAAGGTTTTGATTTTGTTGATGGAAAAATATTACCACCAACAAAACCAGGATTAGGAATTGAGCTTAATAAAGATGCAATAAAAAAATACCAAGTTGCTTAATTAAAGCAGCTTAAACTCAACTGAAGATTCAAATTTTTTATTTTTTTTTAAATTTTTTAAACCCGTGTATTCTTTTGAGTATTTTTTAATTTGAAATGCATCACCTATGTTGGTTACGGGCTCAATACAAAAAAAATTTTCTTTTGGAGGAGTGTAAACATGTAAATTATTTAAATTTTTTTTATTAATAATTTCTAATGATATATCTTTATTTAATACAAGTTTTGATTTGCCATTCCAATTAAGAAAAGTTTTATCAATTTTATGTTTATTAAGATTTAATAGTTTAGCCGTTGTAAGTTTTTTTTGTTTAAAATTATTTTTATTGTTTTCAATATATAAAAAATTATTTGAGAAAATTTTTGATTCAGCACTGATGTTAAACCATGGATGAAAACCAATACCGCAGTCAAAAGGTAAATGATCTAAATTTGTAAGTCTTATAGAAATATTTAATGAAGTTTTATTTAAACTAAATTTTTGACAAGCCTGGTATTTATGAGGGAAACTACTTTTTCCCTGATGTACATATATTAATTCAGCAGAAGTTTTTGTTTGTTTTTTTACTTTCCATTTTTTTACCCAGCCTTCTCCATGGATAGTATCTGGCTCTAAAGGATGTGTTCTGGAAAGTTTGATATATTTATTATTATAGAAAAAAGTATCTTTGTGAATTACTCCAAAATATGGAACAGTTGCAAAATACCCTGAAAAATAACAGTTATTTTTTGTAATTTTTTTTGTTTTTGGAAATGGTCTAAATATATCTTTGTTTTTTTTTCTATCACAAAATTTTGTTATTGAGGCACCCATTTCTGGTGATATTTCGAGAAATAAATTTTTATTTTGTAATGAAAGTAAAGGCATTATTGTTGATTAAGATTACTATAAGTTATTTTCTGCCCTGTAAAATTTGTTTTAATGATAAAGGATGAACCAGAGTATTTGTAAGTTTGCATCTTGGTTTTAGAAGTTTCAATTTTTGCAGAAGTAACAAAAATATGGTTAAGTTTCTTTCCAACAAAAGTTACACTTGTTACATTTAAAGCGGGTACTTTAATTGCAACATCGATCTCTTTTGTTTTCAAATTAATTCTTGAAATCTGTCCTCCAGCCCAATGAGCAACCCATAGACCATTCTTATTGTCTAAAGCAATACCATCTGGAAAACCTTGATTTTTTTTAAGTTTATAAATCAATTTTTTCTTTAATGTTTTTAAATTATATTGATAAATAGAGGAATTTAAAGAATTAGAAAAATAAAGTTTGTTTTGCTTTTCATCAACGGCTGGTCCATTTGAGACTTTAAAGCCTTGATCAAGTTTATTAAATTTGTTGTTTTGTAAATATCCAAAATATCCTAAGTTTTTAGTTTCTTTGATATGACTCAAACCAATCCATAGTTTATTTTTTGTAATTGTACCATCATTGTAAGAAATTTTATGTAATTCATCTGTCCCTCTTATATCTTGATAATATTTAATTGCTTTTTTATTACGATCATAAACATGTAAACCGTCCAAATTACTGATAATAAATTGACCATTATGCATAGGATAAATATTACCTAAAGGTTTAGGTAAGTTTAATTTTTCTTTTGATAAAGTTTTGTTTGTTATAGAATAAAAAAAAACTGAAGGATTAAGAAGGTCTAAAAAAACAATTTCATTTGTTTTATATAAATAAAAACCACTCTCACCCAATAATGTTTTGCTATCTAAAATATCAAAATCAAACATTATAAAATTATCTGTTAAAAAACTTTTTCCTTATTGATATAAATATCTACATCAACCTTATATTGCTCTAGAGCTTTTTTATTTATTTTCATTCCATGTCCAATCTCTTCAGGTATGTTTATATTACCATTATTATCTAATGAAATATGATTATCTGTTAAATCCCAAGCAAGTGATTTTAACTGCTGGGGAAATTCAGCAAAAAAACTTTTAGAAGAGTCAGCATATGGTTGTAGCGATGCAGAAAGTTGCAAATGTGAAGTGAAAGTGTGGTTTACATATTGAACGTCACAATTTTCAGCAAAATCACATATCTCCTTTCCAGCTATTATGCCTCCTGCAATTCCAGCGTCTATTTGTATAAATTTTACCTTACCAAACCTGATCATATTTTTTGCTGACTCTATTGAATGACATGATTCACCACCCGCTAAAGGTAAATTAGTTTTTTTATACAACTCACTATATTCAAAAAAAGCATCTGAATAAAATGGCTCTTCTAGCCAAGTAATCTTAGCATTATTAAATATATTATTTCTTTTTGCTGCTTCTTCAATATTAGTTCCCCAAATAGCTCCAACATCAACCATTAAGTGTAATTCTTGTCCAATAGCTTCTCTTGCAGCAATAAGATGCTCTTCATCTAATTGAATATTTTTACCAAAATTTTGCCATCCAAATTTAATTGCTCTAAAATTTTTTTCTTTTATTGATTTTGCAATATTAAAAGTTTCTTGAGGAGTTTTGCCAAATAATACAGAGGCATAAGCAACTTTAGGTGTGGTTTTTTCATATCCCAATAAAGAATAAATTGGACATTGTTCTTTTTTCCCTAATAGATCCAATAGTGCTACTTCTATTCCAGAAAAAGTATGAGGTGTTTGAGCAATCATTAATGATTTATGTTTTACTTCATTAATAATTTTTTTTACGTCATCTAAATTATTGATATTTTTATTAAGTACTGAAGTGATGATTGGGTTTGCTGCTGAGTGTGATTTTGGGCAAATAAAATTTGCAATAGATGTTAAAGGAGAAGCTTCACATTCGCCCCAACCAACTAAACCACCAGCTTCTAATTTAACAATCAGCGCGTCTTGACTACCATCTGCCTCATCCAAAATTTTTGGCATGGATAAGTAATAAAGCTCAATATTTTCTATTTTCATCAATATCCAATTTATTTTAATATATTTTGAATAAATATATTACAGTGAATTTGCTTCTAGTAAATATAGATTTAAAATTAAAATACTTTTTAATCTAAATGAAATATTTCATCCATCATAACCCATGATTCATTATCTTCATTATTAGGAAAAGGGTTAAAGCAATTAATCATTAATTTAGTCCATTTATCAACTATTGGTATTGTTTGCATTTCAGCCATATCACCTTCAAAATCATCTCCAGCATATTCAAGGTAGCCAAACATAAAATCTTCTTTCAGATAAATACTATAATTTTTAACCTTAACTTTTTTTAGCTCCTCTAATACTTCAGGCCAAACATTCGCATGATTTTCTATGTAGAACTCTCTTTTTTCTTTTTTAAGCCTTACTGCCATGGCGTATCTTTGAGTACTCATTTTATTCCTTTCACTTTTAATTTATTAGATAACTTTAATAAAATTTCTAATATTTTTATATAAACAAAATCTATTAATTATTTCAAATATAAAGTTTGATTTTATATATAAAGTTAATTAATGTAATATAATATGTCTTTATTTTCTTCCAATGATATTGCTAATCTCAGCACAACAATTCCCCTACCTAGCGAGCCAAAAAAAATAGTTATTATAGGTGCTGGAGGAATAGTAAGTGACGCTCATTTACCAGCTTATAAAAAAGCCGGTTTTGAAGTATTAGGTATTTTTGATCCTCAAAGAGATAAGGCTGATAAGTGTGCTAAGGATTTTAATATTCAGAATGTTTATTCTTCTGAAGAAGAAGCTTTTTTAGAAAAAAATGTAGTTTTTGATATTGCAGTACCTCCCCAAATATTAGCTGAAGTAGTAAAAAAAATACCTCAAGGATCCATATGTCAACTTCAAAAGCCAATGGGAAACAGTATGAAAGATGCAAAGTTAATAAAAGAAACAATTAAAGAAAATAAGATTATTGCATGTGTTAATCTTCAGCTAAAATTTAGTCCAATGATGATAGCTTTACGTGAAGCAATTAATAAAAATATGATTGGGGACATCAGTGAGTTGGAGGTTAGTTTGAGTGTTAAGACACCTTGGCATTTATGGCCATTTCTAGAAACATTAGATAATGTTGAAGTGCCTCTTCACTCTATTCATTACTTAGATTGGATACGTTCTGTACTTGGTAATCCTATAAGTGTACATTGTAAATCAGTGAAGCATCCAAATGTTCCAAAATTATCAGATGCGCGTTCTAGTATTATTTTAGAGTATGAAAAAGATATAAGATGTTGTCTTTCTATTAATCACACTCATGATACTGATATACATGGAATGAAACACTCTCATGCTTATGCAAGAGTTGAGGGAAATAAAGGAGCTGCCTATATAAAGTTTGGTTTACTATTAAATTATCCTAAAGGAGAGCCTGAAGAAATTGAAATTAGTACAGATGGTGTTGAGTGGACAAAAGTAAATGATGTTGGCACATGGTTTCCTGATGCGTTTATCGGTACTATGTCAAGTTTACAAAGATATGCAGCAGGAGAAGATGAAGATCTGCTTCACTCAATTGATAATGCATATGAAACTATGGCCCTTGTTTATGCTTGTTTAAAATCAAATGAAACACCTGGCACAATAGTTGAATATAAATAAATGATTAAGAAAAAACAAAGTTATAGCGCCCCAGCTTTAGAAAAAGGCCTTGATATTCTTGAACTTTTATCTGACTCAACCACAGGTTTAAGTCAGGCTGAAATGGCAAAAAAACTAAACAGAACTGTTAATGAAATTTTTAGGATGCTTAATATCTTAGTTTCTCGCAACTATATTGAGTTAGATCAAGAGAGTGAACGTTATAAGTTAACTTATAAACTTTTACAAATTTCATCAAGGCATCAACCTATCAAAAATTTAATGCAAAAATCAATTCCAATAATGCGTGAAGTTGCTCAGTTATCTGGACAATCTCTCCATCTCTCAATATATTATGCAGGAAAGTTATTAATTATAGGTCAGGTAGATAGTCCTTCAAAAACTAATTACTCAGTTCCAGCTGGTTCAACATTTGATTTGTTAGCAACTTCTTCGGGAAGAGTTATTTTAGCTTTTCAAAATGCTGATGAAAGAGAGAGAAGGTTGCAAAGAAGAAAGCTATTTCTTCAATACGAAGGTAAAAAATTATCTAACTCAAAAGAAATTCATTCTTTGGAAAAAAAATTTACCACCAAAACAGTCCATGAAATAATTCAAAATAATTGCGAGGTTGTTAAAAGTTTACAAATCGATGGTGTTACAAATATATGCTCACCAGTTTTTGATCATACTAATCAAGCAATCGCAGCAATTACTATCCCTTATCTTCACAAGATTAGCAGATCCAAAAATGAATTAAATATAAAAGATGCAACAAAATTACTAAAATCTAAAGCCATTATTTTATCTAAAAGTCTTGGTTATATAGCTGAATAACTATTCTATTTTTTCAAGTATTAAAATCTTTTAAAAATTGATTATTTGCCAAAATTATCTTTTCTTTGTATTTTTTACCTCTAAGGTAAAATTATATAAAATAATATGGAGGAAAAATATGTTAAGATTATTTCTTAGTTTGATTTTTGCCGCATCTTTATTCGGTACTGTTTCAGTAAAGGCCGAAACTGAGCTTTGGGGTGACTATAATGGAGTTACTCTTAGGGTTAAGTTGATTGGTGGAGGTCAATACGAAAACTTATATAATGAAGTCATTCCCTGGTGGGAAGAAAACACAGGTGGTAAAATTGAGATTGTTACTCAAAAAAATCACTTCGAGTTAGATAAAGAGATTAAAAAAGATATCGCATCTGGTAATTTAGATTTCTGTGTTGCTTCAAATCACACAAGTTTTGCAGCTCAATACGGCAGTATTTATACTGATCTAAATGGTATTATGCCTGCTTCTGTTTTAGCTGACTATACGCCACTAATTCTTGAGCATTCTACAGTTGATGGAAGGCTTGTTCAAATGCCAAGACATAGTGATGTAAGCAGTTTGTATTATCAAAAAAGTTTATATGAAGATGCTGACAACAAAGCTAATTTCAAAGCTAAATACGGTTATGATTTAACTCCTCCTGACACTTGGGATCAAGTTAAAGACCAATCAATATTTTTCTCAAATCCACCTGATTTTTATGGAACTCAATATGTTGGTAAAGAGGAAGCTATTGCAGGTCGTTTCTACGAATTAGTTGTGGCTAATGGTGGAGCGTTGTTTGATGAAGACTATCGTCCAATTTTTAACTCGGATGCAGGTATTGAGTCACTAGAATGGTTTATCGACTTATATAATGCTAAAGCTGTTCCTGAAGGAGTATTAAACTATCTTTGGGATGATACAGGTCTTGGATTTGCTAGTGGAACAATTGCTATGAATCTTGACTGGGCTGGTTGGGCTGGTTTCTTTAATGATCCAGAAAACTCAAAAGTTGCAGGTGATATTGGTCTAATTAGAGCTCCTATGGGTTCTGGTGGATTAAGAACAGGTTGGTCTGGATCTCATACATTCTCAATGACTGAATCTTGTCCTAACAAAGATGCTGCTGCATCTTTCATGTGGGCTTTAACAAGTAATAAAGCTCAAATGATTGAAGCAAGAGGAGGTTTATCTCCAACAAGACCAGCAATTTGGGATGCTATTATTGCAGAAAAAGAAGCTGAGGGTGATGAGTTTATGTTAATGGTTTTTGAAACTTTTAAACAGTCATTATCTTTAGACGCTTTTACTCCTCCGCTAATTCCTGAGTGGATTGAGTTTACTAACGTGCTATATCCTGAACTTCAGGCAGCTATTCTTGGTGATAAAACACCAGAGCAAGCATTAGAAACTGCTTCAAAAAAAGCTACTGAAATAATGGAAGATGCAGGTTATTTCTAAATAAAATTATACTAGCCCTTCTTTTAAGTAGGGCTAGGAAACTATCTTCACATGAAAAAATTTCTTAATGGTCCTTGGGTTTTACTTTTACCAACAGTAATAGTTTTAGCATGTGTGGTTTTTCTTCCATTACTTATATCTTTATGGACTAGCTTCACTCCTTTTAAATTAACACGACCTGATACACTTTATAAATTTGTTGGTTTTAGAAACTATGAAAGATTATTTGGTAATTATGATTTTTGGGTTGCTTTTGGAAGAACTGTTTTATTCCTAACTATAGCACTAAATTTGGAATTAGTTTTTGGTCTTGGTATAGCTTTACTAATAAATAAAATTACTTACGCACAAAAAACATTAAGAACATTAATGATGTTCCCAATGATGTTTTCTCCAATCTTAGTTGGCTTTCAGTGGAAATATATTTTTAATGATAATATTGGCTTATTAAATAATTTTTTAAGGGAATTTGGAATTAGCCCAAAGCCTTGGTTGGTTGATACTTTCTTAGCTAATATGTCAATAATGGCTGCAGAAATTTGGTCTAGTACATCCGTTTTTGCAATTTTACTTCTAGCAGGTTTAATGGGTATTCCAAAAGATCCAATAGAAGCTGCAAAAGTTGATGGATGCAATTCATGGCAGGTTTTTAAAAATATTACACTTCCTTTTTTAATGCCTTTTATTTTTATTGCTATGACAATACGCTCTTTAGATGTTGCCCGAGCATATGATATCGTACAAATGATGACAGGAGGTGGCCCAGCTAAAAGAACTGAATTGTTATGGACTCTAATTTCAAGAACTGGATATGTAGATGCTAAAATGGGATTAGCAAATGCAATGTCTTACATTTCTATTTTTCTATCAATAGCTTTCACTTTCTTTTTCTTTTATAAGTTAATGGAGGCAAGAAAAATTTTAAGTTATGACTAAAAAGCAAATAAACAATATACTTATTTGGATAAGTGCAATTTTATTAATTGTACTTATTATGACCCCTGGTCTGTGGGTTGTGATAACTGCTTTTAGACCTCAAGTTGATATTATGGCAAAGCCAGCAGTTTGGATACCAAGGAATTTGAGTTTTAATCAATTCGAAACAATGCTGTTTGGAGGCTCTGAAGGATCAATGGGAAGAAGTAAAGTTCCTGTTTTAAGCTACCTTCGAAACTCCCTAATTATATCTTTAGTTAGTACATTTATTGCTGTCCTAATTGGAACTCTGGGTGGTTATGCATTTGCGAGACATAATTTCAAAGGTAAAAATACATATTTTTTCTTAGTTATGTTAACCAGAGCTATTCCTGGTATTTCCCTCAGCTTGCCAATTTTTATACTGTTTTCTAAAATAGGAATAATAGATACACATTTAGGTATTATAATAGTTTTTGTTGCTTTGAATGTGCCTTTTACTATTTGGCTTACAGATGGATTCTTTCGTCAAATACCTAGAGCAATGTCTGAGGTTGCTATGACAGATGGGTGTACACGTCTTCAAGCATTTTGGCATATTGAATTACCATTATCTAAATCTGGAATAGCGTCTGCAGGTATTTTTGCTTTTCTAATATCTTGGAATGAATTTGCTATAGTCTCAAACTTAGCAAGAAGCACAGACTCAAAAACACTTACTGTTGGCTTGATGGATTTTACATCACAGTTTACAATTAATTGGCCTGGCATGTGTGCATTAGCTGTATTTATTATTATCCCTGCACTTATTCTAACATTTATGGTGCAAAAACATTTAGTTTCAGGTTTAACATTTGGAGGAGTAAAAGGATAATGGCAAAAGTAACTCTTGAAAAAGTTTCAAAATTTTATGGCAATGTCGAAGCAGTTAAAAAAATTGATTTAGAAATTACAGATAATGAATTCCTAGTACTTGTAGGGCCTTCAGGTTGTGGAAAATCATCTACATTACGAATGATTGCAGGTCTAGAAGAAATTGATGAAGGAAAAATTATTATAGGTGAAAAAACAGTTAATGAACTTGAGCCAAGAGAGAGAAATGTATCAATGGTTTTTCAAAATTATGCTCTTTATCCTCATATGACTGTTGAAGAGAATTTAGGATTTTCTTTAAAAATTGCGGGCATGCAAAAAAATGATATTGATAAACGTGTCGCTGAAGCCGCGGGTATCTTAGATATAGACGAGTTCTTGCAACGAAAACCTGCACAACTATCGGGTGGTCAACGACAAAGAGTTGCTATGGGTAGAGCTATTGTAAGAAGACCAGATGTTTTTTTATTTGATGAACCTCTTTCAAATTTGGATGCAAAACTACGTAATCAAATGAGAACGGAAATTAAGAGACTTCATCAAAAGGTTAAAACTACCATTGTGTATGTCACTCATGATCAAGTGGAAGCCATGACCTTAGCAGATAGAATTGTAATTATGAAAGATGGTATTATTGAGCAAATTGGAACTCCTTTAGAATTATTTGAAACACCTGCAACAAAATTTGTAGCAACATTTATAGGATCCCCTTCCATGAATATGATTTCATCTACAATTAAAAAAGATCAGGAAAAATATATAATGATAACTGAAGATGGATTAAATATTCCTGTACCTAAATCAAAGCAAGATGTAGTTAAAGAAGGTCAAAAAATTTCTTTTGGCTTTAGGGCAGAAGATATTGTACCTCTAAAATTTGGAAATAAACCATCTCAATCTTGGGGGCACAAATCTAAAGTAAATTTATCAGAACCCTTAGGTACTGAAACACTTATTTTTACTAACTTTGGAAAAATAGAAATAGTTAGTCGAATGTTCACTCCTGAACTTGTGAGAGCAGGAGACGAGTTAGACTTTGCTTTGAATTTAGAAAGAACATATTTATTTGATGATGAAACAGGAAAAGCCTTATGACAGAAAAAATATTAAGTAAAACAAACTCTATTTCAGATAGATTAACAAAATGCTTTAGTAGTGTAATTCACGATGTAATGCGTGATCAAGGTTTTAAAAATTTTGTTTTAGATCCTTCAATTAAACCTTTAAAGCCAGAACATAAGATAGCTGGTCAAATTTTTACAATTCAAGGAAGCTCTAACACCTCGTACTCTCATCATGAAACATTATTAGCTTGGACAGGGATGTTATCAAAAGCACCATCTGATAAAATATTAATTTGTCAACCTAATGATAATATTGCTGCTTTTATGGGTGAACTTTCTGCTGAATATTTGTTAAAAAAAAATATACGTGGCTATATTACTGATGGCGGATGTAGAGATGTTGAATTTATTAATAATATAAATTTCCCTGTGTGGTCAAAATTTAATACTCCTAAAGATATTGTTGGTTACTGGAAACCCGATGTATTAGAAGGAGAAATTACAATTGGTGATGTAATTATAAATAATAATGATTACGTAATGGCCGATATTGATGGAGTTGTAATAATTCCTCAGAGTAACATTGTAGAAATACTTGAAAAATCTGAGTTACTTATTAATACTGAATCGATGGTTAGAAAATCTATTCGCGAAGGTATGGACCCTCAGGAAGCTTATATAAAGTATAGCGCTTTTTAAACTTTTTTTCTTTCAACAAGTAAAATGTGCTCCGAATAACATACGCATTTATCATTTTGATTTAGTATTTCGCAGGCTTCATTAACTTGTCCGTATTCAGGTCTTTTAGGATCATCTTTTTTTTCTTTTATGGTTACTTTTGTATGAATAGTATCACCGATAAATACAGGATTTGGAAAACGCAATCTTTCAAAGCCATATGTAAAAGCTCTTTTGTTTACAATTGATGCCGTTAAAGCAATACCAATTGAAAAGGTACAACTGAACTGAGCAATACGTTGCCCGAAAGGTGTTTTTTTAGCAAACTCAGCATCAACGTGATGAGGGTAAAAGTCGCCAGAGTGCATTGCATGCATCACTATATCAGTTTCAGTTATAGTTCTTCCACCTGTTGTTCTTTCATATCCAACATCATAGTCTTCAAAGTATTGTTCTATTTCAATCATTCAAATCTCCTAATAAATTATATTAATATTTCTTTGCTGCCTCTACTAATCTAGAAAGTTTTGCCCTTGTAATTTCTATTGGAACGTGTCCAAATCCACATTCACTTGATAAAAAAATTCTATCTGCTCCAAATTTTTCAATTACTGGATTTATTCTTTGATGAATTGTTTCGATTTCTTCTAATTCATCACTACGTTGATCAATTACGCCAAAAGATAAAAGACCTTTGTAATCATACAAGTCAAAAACATCCAACATGTTATAATGTAAAGTGCAATGCTCCAAATGTAATTCATGAACTTTTAATTTTTTTAATCCCTCTATCATATCTTGATACTTACCAAAGTATCCTCTACGACGATGAGCATTTCCACCACAAATATGTAAACTAAAATGAAGAGAAGGAAAGGTATCTACAATATCATTTATTACATCTGCAGCCCATGTACATTCATGTGGGGCTTCAGTTAAAACTGGTTCATCAAGTTGAATTCTCTCACATCCAGCTCGCTGAAGTTGTTCAATTTCATCTTTAATACAGTTACTATAAGCAAAAGCCAGTTCAATATCATTTTTATATAAATCTTCCCTGCCATTTACAGAAAATCTTGATAACATGTGAGGGCCTGTAATTGTTTGTTTAACTATCGCTTTACTACCAGCTGTATCTTGGGCTTTCTTCCATTTTGATGTTAAATTCCATTTTTGGTTTTTAATCTCATCGCTTACAACTGCGCACTCTATTCCAAATCCACCTTTTTCTTTTACTAGTGGATGAGCTTTTGATAAATCTACATTCTCAGTTGAGCCACCCAGTGTAAATTGTTTGTATTTTTTATTTTCACTATCAACTCCATCAACTCTTAATTGGTAAAACCAATACATATTTTCTCTGTAGGCCTCCCCATCTGTAATATAATCAAGACCTATATTACACTGATCCTCTACTGCCCATTGCACCATTTCGAGTGCCTCTTCTTCACTAACAGTGGGTTTTCTAAGTGTATCTTTTGGTTTATTTTTTCTCGGATAACTACCGACAGTTGTAGTTTTAAGCATTTTTTCTCCTATAGTAATAATTCAAGACCATGATCAAATCTAGCTTCATTCATGTGTTCTTTAATTCCTTGTTTAAGTGTTCTTGGAATTAATGATAATTCTTCTCTTATTCTTTGATCATCCTGACAGTCGATAAAAGGAGTAGGGCTGCCATTTTCATCAAAGTTTATTTTAGCATCAGGTATAAGACTAATCAAAATTTCTTTCAACTCCTTACCTGAAACAGTTTCTGATCCTGAGTTATAAACAAAGTGATTAAGTTTTTCTTTGAGAGATAATTCTATTAGTTGTTCAGCACAATCTTCAACATATATGAAATTATCTTTGTTAGTTTCAGGAAAAGGTAAATTTAAAGTTTTACCTAAAGCAGGATTTGTTGCAAATTCTTCAGCCCACATCAGAGAACTTCTTTTTCTTCCATATCCAAATACAACTGATGGTCTAGTGCATGCAATACTAGCACCTTTAGTAGTTATATATTTTTGAGCCATAAATTCATTTAATAATTTCATTACAGCGTAAGTAAATAGTTGATGTTGAAGTCCACAATAATCATCTTCTTTTACGGGTCTATTATTATAAATATCTGAAGACATTCCATAGACGCTTTCACTACTAGGAAAAACTAATCTATTTAATTTAAAATCTACTGTAGCTTGAAATAAGTTAGTCATCCCAACGATGTTTACCTCACTGCCTCTTACAGGATCTTTATCAATTAGGTTGCTCATTTGATAACCACAAGCAATAATATTTGTAATTTTATTATCAGTTATTATGTTTTTAATTTCATTTTTAGAAGAAATATCTAAATCAATAAGCTTTAGATTTTTTTTATTAATTTTCTTTTGATTTAAATATTTATCCAATTGCTCTTGCTCACTATTAGTGTTTATATCTGTAGCAACAACATTTATATTTTTTTTTAAAAGCAAACTTACAACTCTTTTACCAATAAAACCTGTTCCACCTGTAACTAAAAAAGTCATATATTCTAAAATTATATATTATTTATCAATAATATAAAAACATATTAATGTGGATAAATTTTTTTTGTATATTTAAATATGAAATATATGTTCATATATGAAAAATTACTTGCCTTATTAAGTTAATTACCTAATATGTGATTACATTTAATTAGGAGGTATTTTTATGAAAATTTTTAGTTGGTTAATGACAGTCATTGTTGCTTCAACTCTATCTTTCTCATCTTTTGCTAATCCAAAAAAAATTGGCTATATAGTTAATTATGGTACTCATGAATGGTATCAAAATGTTATTTTTGGATTACAATCAAGAGCTGATGAATTAGGAATTGATTTTGAGGTAATGGATGCAAATCTAGATATTAATAAACAAACAGCAATGGCAGAAGACTTTATGACTAAAGCTGTTGATGTACTTATTATGACACCTGTTAATGAAGAAGGTGTCGTGCCAATTCTTAGAAAAGCAAAAGCTGATGGAACACCAGTAGTTCTTGAAGGCAATCCCGCAAAAGGGATGACTACTCTGTTTGCAATCTGTGATTATGACGCTGGTTATAAGGCTGGTGATGCTGTTGGCAGAATCTTAGTATCTAGAGGTGAAACTGAAGCAAGAGTTATGGATGTAGGGTTACCTCTTCTTTCAGCAACTGTTTTAAGATCACTTGGTTTTATGGAGGCAATTGCAAAACACGTAGATGCTGTAAAAGTCCATGAGCTTGATGGATCTGGTATGATTGATAGTTCAGTAGAAGTTGCTTCTGCTGCATTAGCAGCCGACTCAAACATTAATGTAATTTATGGTATTAATGATGGATCTGCACTTGGCGGACTTCAAGCTTGGAGAGCTGCAGGTTTACCTGAAAATGATTTAATTGTTGCTGGTACTGGAGCTGAAGGTTTAGCGTTCCTTAATGAAATGACTAAAGAAAACACTCCCTATCTTGTAGAAGCTGCAATGTTTCCTGAAGGTGTTGGTTACACAGGAATGAACCTTGCTGTTGATTTATTCAATGGCGTTGACGTACCTGAACATAAAGTTACACCTACTTTGGCTTTGACAGTTCATAATTATGCAAATTATTATTCATTTGATAAAGCAGGACAGACAAGACAAATTAACTTTGAGAATGTTGCAAACATTCCAACAGAAACTAAGTGTACAAAATACGCTTCTGATCTGTAAATTTTTTTACAAAAGCCTCCTTTAAACAGGAGGCTTTACTAAATAATTAATAATACTAAATTATCTGCACAGTGTTAAAATATTTCAAATCAAATGAGTCTATATTATTTTTTTTATTAATAATTCTTTGTATCTTTTTATCTTTTTATAATCCTCAGTTTTATAGTATTCAGAATATAAATAGTATTCTTAGATCTAGCTCAACTGTTATGATAGTGGCTTTTGGAATGACGATACTTTTAACTAGTGGTGAGGTTGATCTATCAGTTGGTGCACTCATGTCATTTGTTACTGTAATAGTGATGGATGTCATTAATATTTCTGGAAGTTTATTTTTGGGATTTTTGGCAGTATTTATATTTTGTTTGATGATTGGACTAATTAATGGATTAGTTAGAACAATGCTTAATGTAAATTCATTAATAGCTACTTTAGCTATGATGTTAATTTTACAGGGAAGTGTTTATATTTATTCAATGGCAGCTATTTACAACACTCACTTATTGCCATTTTTTACATTTATAGGACAAGGATTTGTATTTAAGATTCCCATGCCAGTAATTATTATGCTTTTTATTCTTCCGTTTTTTATATTTCTTTTAAATTATACTAAATACGGAAGATATTTTACTGCAATTGGAAGTAATCCATCATCATCTAGTTTATCGGGTATAAATAATAATAAATTTAAAATTTTAGGTTTTGTAATTACTTCTTTGCTTGTAGGTGTGGCGGGAATAATTTTAGCATCACTTATGGATACTGGCCAACAGGGTTCAGCAAAAGGATTTGAATTAATAGTGATAGCGGCTGTTCTTCTCGGCGGCACTAGCTTTAAGGGTGGAAGTGGAACAGTTATTGGAACTATTTTAGGAATTTTAATATTAAAAGTAATTGATAATGGTATTATTTTAATGAGAATACCTCAGGAGTTTCAGCTAGTTGTTCCTGGTGTTATATTAATTCTTGCAGTTTATTTTGATACCCTAAGAAAAGAAAAAAATGTCTAATAAATTTGAGTCTTTAAGTCTGCAAAATATCAGAAAAGAGTTTCCTGGAGTACTAGCTTTAGATAACGTGAGTTTAAAAGCAGAAGCAGGAAAAGTACATGCTTTAATGGGGGAGAATGGAGCAGGGAAATCTACATTAATAAAAATTTTATCAGGTGCTTATACTAAAGATGCTGGAAATATATTATTTAATGGAAAAGAGATAAATATAACAAGTCCTAACGATAGCCTTAATTATGGTATCAAAGTAGTCTACCAAGAAATATCATTAATCCCTGAATTTACTGTAGGAGAAAATATATTTTTAGAAAAATTTCCATTAAACAGATTAGGAGCAATCGATTGGAAAAAACTTTACGATGATTGTGAAAAATTACTTCAAGGTATAGGTTTTAATCTGGATGTTAGAGAAAAAGTTGCTAATTTATCAATATCAGAACAACAAATAATTGAAATTGCAAGAGCAATTTTTCAAAATGCTTCTGTAGTAGTTATGGATGAGCCAACCTCATCTCTTACACCTAAAGAAATAGACAAATTATTTCAAGTAATCGAAAGATTAAAAAATAATGATATTTCTATAATTTATATTACGCATAAAATTGATGAAATATTTAAAATTGCATCTGATGTAACCGTCTTAAGAGATGGAAAATTTATATCTCATCGAAATATTAATGATACTTCTGAAGAAATATTAATTCAAGATATGGTTGGGAGAAAAGTAGATCAAAAATTTGAAAGACCTCTCAACACTTTCAGTGAGGTTCAAATGAATGTTAAAAATCTATCCACTTTATCAAAACTAGATAATATATCTTTTAAGTTACATAGGGGGGAAATATTAGGTTTTTTTGGACTTATGGGCGCTGGTAGAACAGAACTAGCAAAAGCAATTTTTGGTTACGATAAAATTTTAAATGGAAAAATTGAAATTCAAGGAAATGTTTATG
>ENA-OREN01001172-OREN01001172.1-marine-metagenome-genome-assembly--contig:-NODE-1172-length-32315-cov-5.868695_pt1 | contig 32315 bp, 31 predicted proteins | sample MGYA00248624_ERZ508555 | MGnify/ENA primary metagenome ERZ508555 (study PRJEB26222, sample SAMN06267773) | marine metagenome | isolation source: Saanich Inlet, British Columbia, Canada | place...
ATGCTGATATTTTAACGACAGATTCAAAATTTGTTCAAAAAACATATTATGAAAAATTTGGTTTAAAAATAGAATATATTCCAGCACCTCTCGATATTAACAAATTCATCAATATTCCTAAATCTAAATTAAAAAATCAAGTTGTATTCATTGGTAGAGATAGCTATGAAAAAGGAATTGATATTCTTAAATCAATTGAATCTTCAATAAATTCTAAAGTTATCTATTGCACAAATATTGATTGGACTGAAACTATGAAAATATTACAGGAATCAAAATTACTTGTTGTACCGTCTAGACAAGAAAGTCTTCCACAAGTAATTAAAGAAGCATTTTATCTTAAAGTTCCAGTAATTGCAACAGATGTAGGAGGAATTTCAGAACTTGTTAAACATAATCAAACGGGAATACTTGTTCCTAGTCAAAATCCAGAAAAATTAAAAATGGCAATAAATGATTTACTAGAAAATCTTGAACTTCAAGAAATTTTAAAACAAAATGCTTATAATTTTATTTTAGAATTTTTTACTTGGGAAAAATTATTACCTAAATATACTAAATTTTATAACAATTTGTTGAATGATTAATTTAATCCCTCATAATCTTATAACTAATAATTTAATAAATCGCCTTTTTTGTATTAATTATTGAAAGCAATTCTATTAGAATATCTTATTTGCCCTTCCTGTAATGGTGATTTTACATTTAAAATAAAGAAAAAAAGTAAAAATGAGATTATTGAAGGTAAATTTTCTTGTCAAAAGTGTAAAGAGACCTTTCCTTTGACAAACGGAATTCCTAGATTTGTTAGAGATACTGATAAAGATTTTATAAAAACTGAAGATTCTTTTTCAGCAAAATGGAAAAAACATTATTCGAATCATCAGGCAAAAGATTGGATAGATTTTCAGAAACAATGGTTTTTTGATAGATTTGGATGGAAAACAATTAAAAAATTCACAAATTTTATGAAAACAAAAAAATTTGTATTGGAAGCAGGTACTGGAATTGGAAATACAGCAGATCTATTATCCGTCAATTCATCTTCAACTGTTTTTGCAATAGATGCTAGTGAAAGTATAGATTTTGCATTTAAAAAATATGGTAAACAATCAAACCTTCATTTTCTTCAAGCAGATCTTAGAAAATTACCATTTAAAAAAAAATTCTTTGATTATATTTTATCTGATCAAGTATTACATCATACAAAAAATACTAAAACTTCTTTCAAATATTTAACAAAATTTCTTAAGAGAGATGGAATAATCTCAATTTACGTTTATAATAAGAAAGCACCAGTTCGTGAATTTTCTGATGATCATATTAGAGAAACAACAGTAAACATGTCTTTTGATGATTGTATGAAATTTTCTAAAGATATGGCAATTTTAGGAAAGAGTTTATCAAAATTAAACAAAAAAATTACTGTCCCTAAAGATATTCCTGTTTTGGGAATTAAATCTGGAACTTATGATGTTCAAAGATTCATCTACTGGCATTTTCTAAAATGTTTTTGGGATCCTTCTGATAATTTTGAACGGAGTATAGGTGTAAATTTTGATTGGTATTCACCTAAATTTGCATTTAGACATACGCCTATAGAAGTAAAAAAATGGTATAAAGAATCAAAATTAAAAATTGTTCATTTTAAAGAAATTGAAAGTGGAATAAGTGTAACTGGTAAATTAGTTTAATTGTTTTATATTTCTCTATTAATTTAAAAATTTTCTTTAATTAGTTCTTTTAAACCATCTTCTAAATTAATAGAATAATTCCAATTGAATTTTGTTTTGATTAAATCTGTATTTGCTTTACTTTCATTAACATCTCCCTCTAATGACTCTAAATGTGAAATCCCTTCTTTATGATCAGAAATTTTAATCATTATTGAGGCTAATTCATTAATTGAAACAGAATTACCTGTACCTATATTAAAAAATCCAGTATTGACACTACTTTCCATTATTGAAAGATTTGCTTTTGCAATATCTTTAACGTGTATAAAATCTCTAATTTGTTTTCCATCTCCAAAAATTATTAGAGGTTTTTTTAATTTAATATTTTTAAGAAATTTTGTTATTACTCCTGCATATGAACCTGTTTGACCTTTTCCAAAAATATTAAAATATCTTAAACCGATTACTTTTACTCCATTTTTAGAATATTTTTCTGCTAATATTTCATCTTGTAATTTAGTTTCACCATATGGATTAATTGGTTTTCTAGAAAATTTTTCACTAATCGGTATTCCTTTAGGATTTCCATAAATACTTGAACTACTTGCAAATACAACTTTAATATTGTATTTTTTTGATATTTTTAAAATATTTTCTGTTCCACAAACATTTACATCAAAATATTCATCTTGTTTAGTAAATGATTCTTGAACAATTGTTAAAGCTGCTTCATGAAAAATACCATCAACATCTTTTAAAATTGATTCCAATTTTGTTAAATTACGAATATCTTCATTATAAAACTCAATTTTTTCTAATACCTCTTTCAAATTTTCTTTTTTACCGGTATGTAAATTATCAATTACTTTTACACTGTGTCCTTTAGAAACTAATAATTTCACTATATTATTTCCCACAAATCCTGCACCACCAGTTACTGCAAATTTCATGAATTCAGTAAAATTATTGACTGTTTAAGTTTTGATTTTTTAAACAAGAATAAATAAACAGGTAAATTCTATTAATTTTGTACTAGAGACTAAAATGGAACAAAAATCAAAAATAATGCAATTAAATGATCATGAATTAATTGAATCGATTCAATCTGGAAATATTTCTGTTTGTATAATTGGTATTGGTAGAATAGGATTACCAACTGCATTATCTTTTGCAAATTCAGGTTTGTCGACTATTGGTATAGATATTAATTCTAAATTAGTAGATATGATTACTTCAAAAGTTTTTCCTCTTAAAGATGAACCTGGTTATGATGTAATGTTTGATAAAGTAATAAATGAAAAATTTCATGCATCAACAAAAATTCAAGACGTTGTCCCTAATTCTGATGTTATAGTTTTATCTTTACCTACACCTATGGATGAAAGTAATGTTCCAGATTATTCTGCACTTCTGTCTGTTGGAAAACAACTAGGAGAATTACTCACTAAAGATTCTTTAGTTATTGTTGAAAGTACTGTTGAACCTGGTTTTATTGAAAATGAATTAATCAATAGTATTGAAAATTCTGGAAAAAAACTTGTAGCCGGAAAAGATTTTGCAATAGGTGTTTGTCCAGAAACTGCTAATCCTGGTCAAATTATGAATGATTTTGAAAAACTTCCTAGATTAGTTGGAGCAATTAATGATCATGCAGCTAATGTAATTACAAAAATATACAAACATGTTTTTACTGTTGATTTAATTCCAATGCCTAATTGTAAGACTGCAAATGCAGTTAAATTAACTACAAATGTTTTTAGAGATCTTAACATTGCATTTGTAAATGAATTAGCTATTTTATTTGAAAAAGTTGGTATTGATATTATGACAGTTTTGGAAGCTGCTAAATCAAAATATAATTTTCAAATACATTATGCTGGTCCTGGAGTTGGCGGTCCATGTTTACCTGTAAATTCTTATCAAATGATTAATTTGGCAAAAAATATGGGTTTTGATACCCTAAAATCTGTTGAAACTGGTAGAATGATCAATGAAAGTATGCCTGAACATGTTATAAATTTATTACGTGATGCATTTAATGAAGCTGCAATCCCACTCGAAAATTCTAATGTCCTAGTTTTAGGAATTTCATATAAACCAGACGTTAAAGATATACAAATAACTCCTGCAGAAGTAATTATAGAAAAATTAAAAAATTTAAAATCCAATGTCTTAATTTATGATCCTTATTTTAAATCAACAAATGTTTTTAATTTACAAACAGAATCAAATCTAATTGAAGCATTACAAAAATCTGATGCATTAATTATCGTTACTGCTCATAAAGAATTTCATAATCTTGATCCAATTTTCTTAAAATCTAAAATGAAAACTGCAATTGTGATAGATTCTAAATGTATAATTAATCAACAAACTGCAAAAAATTCTGGATTAGTATATAGAGGACTTGGAAGAGGACAAATTTAACCAAAAAAATATTTCTAATTTAATTAGGAATATTCTAACTTTACGTTATGACCCATTACAAAAAACTACATTACCTATTTTAAATTCAACTGATTTTATACCTTCAAAAAATTATGATCTTGATTTTATTGAAAATAATTTAAAAAATTCAATACAAACTAAACTTCAATCTACAAAAAATTTAACTATATCTCTTAGTGGTGGAATAGATTCTACTCTTGTTTTAGGTCTCATTCGTAAAACATTACCTGATCTAAAAATTAATGCTATTTCAATAAAATTTACTGATAGTACGGATGAAACTTTTACGGCAAAAAAAATAGCTGACTTTTTTGAGACTGAACATGAAATTATTCATATAGAAAATTATCTTTTAGATTTACCTGCTGCAATTAGTATTATAGGAATGCCTTTTTGGGATATTCATTGGTATTATATAGCAAAAAATGCAAAAGATAAATCTAATTTCTTAGCATCTGGTGATGGTGGAGATGAATTATTTGGAGGTTATACATTTCGATATTCAAAATTTCTATCATTGTTAAAACCTAATTCTTCTCCTATGGATAAAATTCAAGCATATTTATCATGTCACGAGCGTGATTGGGTCCCTGATCAAGAAAAAATCTTTAATTCAAAAACCCATTTTTCTTGGAAATCAATTAATTCAATTTTTGAGCCTTTTTTTGATAATTCATTATCTCCTCTTAATCAAGTATTTTTAGCAGATTATAATGGAAAATTATTATATAATTTTTCTACAATTGGTAATAAAATTAATCAGTTTTTTAATCTTAAACCTATTACCCCAATTCTTGAACCTAAATTAATTTCATATGCATCGCATATTCGTCCTGAATTAAAATATAATTCTCTTAAAAATATGGGTAAAATTCCATTACGAAAATTATTAATAAAATATCAATGTGATTCATTAGTTTCAAAAGAAAAACTTGGTTTTTCTGTAAATACAATCAATCTTTGGAATTCAATTGGCAAAGATCTTTGTAATTCATATCTTAATGATGCAAGAATTGTGGAAGATGGTTGGATAAATAAAGAATGGATTTCTTTATATATTCAAAAACCTGATCTCGATATAAAATATGTAAATAAATTATTAGGATTACTTTCTCTTGAAATCTGGTATAGATTATTTATTACCAAAGAAATGAATTCAAAAACTAAACTCTCATAATCTCATTATTTTATCCCATCTTTTTCTAAATCTTTAAGAAATTCTTTTGCAATTTTCTCCCAACTGAAATTTTCTTCTACAAATTTTCTCCCATTTATCCCCATTTCTTTTCTTTTTTCTTTACTGTCTATCAACATTGATAATTTTTTAATCCATTCATCTGAATTTCCTTTTTCTACCAAAAATCCTGTTTCATCATCTTTCATTAATTCTGGTATTCCACCCACATTTGTTGCAACAACAGGTTTTTTCATTAATTGTGCTTCTTGTAGTGTTAATGGTGCCATATCAATTCCACTAACTAATGCATAAACATCAATTTCAGTAAAATATTCTCTCACTTTATCTGGATATTGTAAATTTCCAAGCCATTTGAAATTATCATATTTTTCTAAAATTGATAAAATTTTATCACGATAAGGACCGTCTCCTGCCCAATAAAACATGACATCAGGCATAGATTCTAGTACTTTTTGTAAAACAAGCATTTCTTGAGCTTTACCCCAAATCACTGCTCCTTGAAGTAATCCTACACATGGATGTTTAAGTTTCATACCTTCTTTTGGATACCACTTATCAGAATTAATTCCAGAGTACATTACTCTTGTTTTTTTATTTGGATAATGATCTTTCACAATTTTTTCTAAATGTCTACAAATTGGAATAATTGAAAATGATTTATCAAATGTTTCATTTGTAATTGAAATCCATACATTTAACGCAATTTTTTTTAAAAACGATTTGTATGTAGTTTCTTTTGCCCATTCAATTTCTTTCCAAATATTTCCTCGTAAATGAATTATTAATGGAATTTTATATTTTGAAGCAATTTTTGCAAAATGTCTTTGACGATCTACTAGAATTATATCAGGTTTAAAATCAGAAATCAACATATTAAATTTCTTTTGAGTTTGAAACCAATCAGAAATTTTACGACTAGGAAAACCATTACAAATATCCGTATCTATAACTAATTTACATTCTATTCCTAATTTTATTAGAGCATCTTCAAATTCTTTTAAGTGAAATATTTTTGAGGGAGAACCTCCTATTAATAATCTCATAATTTAATGCTCTCTTGTTGTAAACTTTTGAGAAATTCTTTTGCAATTTTCTCCCAACTGAAATTTTCTTCTACAAATTCTTTTCCTGCAATTCCCATTTTCCCAGCAATTTCTGGATTTTCTAATAAAAATAATATTTTTTCTATGATTTGTTCATGATTTCCTTTTTCTACCAAAAATCCAGTTTTACCATTTTTGATTAATTCTGGAATTCCACCAACATTTGTTGCTATAACTGGTTTTTCCATCATTGATGCTTCTAATATCGTATGTGGAGACATATCCATTCCTGAAATTAAAGCATAGATATCAATTTCATCTAAATACTCCTTAACTTTATTTGGATAATCTAAATTTCCTAACCATTTAAAATTTGGATATTTTTTTAATGTTGAAAGTATTTTTTTTGCATAAGGTCCATCCCCTGCCCAATAAAATGTAATATTTGGAAATTTTTTCAAAACTTTTTCTAGAGTTAACATTTCTTCTGCTTTCCCCCAAATATGTGCACCCTGAAGTAATCCCACACACGGATGTTTTAAATTATTTTTTGATGATGATGGTTTCCAAAAATCAGTTTCTATTCCTTGATAAAATGTTTTAATATTTTTTTTTGGATATTTATTTTTTATAATTTCTGTTAAGTAATTACAAATTGGTAAAATAATAGTTGATTTATTTTTAAAACATTTTTCTCTAATTATATTTTTTAAACCAATTTCTATTTTTTTTTCTATTGATGTATGTGTTGTTTTTTTAGCAATATCTGATTCGATCCACATATTTCCTCTAATAAAAATAATTAATGGAATATTAGTTTTTAATACTAATGAAGTAAAATGACTATGACTTCTTTCTGTAAAAATGAAATCAGGTGAATAATTATTAATTATTTGTTTAAATTTTGATGGAGTATAAAACCAACGTAATATTTTTTTTGAAAATAATGAATTTTCATATATTTCTAAATCATCTATAATTTTACATTTTATATTATATTTTACTAATTCCTTTATCAATGGTTCCAAATATTTAATCCTACTTTTATCTATGGCAATTAATAATTTCAATATTTTACTATTTTTTAATATTTTATTTAATCCTATTAAAGTTACAATTTGTTCATATAGAGGATAAATAAAAAAAATATATGGATATTAGCGCAATTTCAAAAACTATTTTTCAAAATTTAAAAATTCGAATTGTTGGTAAATCTGAGTATGGTAATGAACAATGGGGAAAAGCTGATAAAGCCTGGTATAATGAAATTCATAATGAAAATACTGAACTTCACAAAGATTTCCAAAAATACTTTAATTCTCATAATGATGCAATAACAATTTTAGAAGTCGGTTGTGGAACTGGTGTTTATCCTATTCACCAAAAAAACTTGTTTGTTGGGAAAAAATACACTGGATTAGATTTTTCAAAACCAAATATTGAATTTTGTAAACAAAATTCAGATTTTGAATTTATTCAAGGTGATTTCATTAAAATGAATTTAGATAAAAAATATGATCTTGTTTATTCTCATGCTGTTATAGATCATGTTTATGATATTGATGAATTTTTACGAAGAATTGTAAAATTGTGTGGAAAATATGCTTATGTTAATGCATACAGAGGATTTTTTCCAAAATTAAATGATCATAAAATGAATTGGAGAGATAATGATCATTGCTATTATAATGATTTATCAGTTACAAAAACAAAAAAAATTTTATTAGATTCAGGTTTATCTGAAGATGAATTTTTAATTCGAAAACAAGAAAATAAAGATTCAACTGGAAAAATTTGGGATGAAACTGTAATTGAAATCTTTTTAAAAAAATAATTTAATTACCAATATTGTTTCCCACCAGTAATAATTCGTTTCATCATTCTTAGAATTTCCCCACTCATTGCTCTAACCCAATTCATATTTCCTTTAATTAAAATTCCAATATTTTTTAAAAATAATTTACTTCCAAATTCTTTTAAAAACCAAGTTGAAAAAATAATTTTAGAAAATAAAATTTCACTAGTTGTGAAATCTGCATTTTTCATATATTGTATAACCGAATGAGACTCTCTACTAACTTCTTTATAATAAAATGAATTTTGATCAACATGAAGTTTTCCTTTTTTTAAAATTTTTAGAATTGTAGCAAAATCTGCTTGCCACATACAATGATTTGGTTTTTCTTTATAAAAATTTGCAAATTGTATATCTTTTGTTCGAAATACTGAATAATATTGTGATCCCATACTAAATTTAAGATAAAATTTTATTCTTTCTTCTAATTCACCTTTAACAGAATGTACATATTGAAATTGTTTTGTATTTTTTAATATAGAAATTTTAATTTTTTGGGTTAGCGAATCTTCTATTCGATTAAATAAACTACATTCACCTATGCTTCCTACTAGTTCTTTAGATTTATCTAAAACATTTATGTTAGATTCTAAAAAATTTTTACTCCAAATATCATCTGGTGCTGCCATAACAAAATATTCAGTTTTTATTTGATTTAAAATAAAATTATAATTCCAGCAATAACCTCTATTTTTTTCATGTTTAAAAAAAATAATTCTATCATCTATTTTTGATAATTCTTCACAGATCTCACTTGTTTTATCTGTAGACCCATTGTCTGAAATAATTATAGTGAAATTTTGAAATGTTTGTAAAGAAATAGATTCTATATGTTTTTTAATAAATTGCGCACTATTATACACTGGAATTCCAATAGTTATTTTAATTTCTTTGTTCATAGAGTATCTTTATAGATTTTATAACTTGAGTAAAAATAATAATCTTTCTTCAACGTATTATCTTGAACGATTACCTTAAATTTAGAATTTGAGAATTTAGAATATGGAAAAAATCCCTGTATTTGCTCCATATGTTACAGATGATATAACAAAATTATCTGTAGAAAATGCCCTTACAGAGGGATTTTTAGGAATGGGAAAAGTAGTAAATCAATTTGAAAAAAATATTGAAAATTATTTAGAATTAAAAGATAGACATGTTGTTGCTGTTAATACTGGTACATCTGCATTACATTTAGCAGTAGAATTATGTGATATTCAAAAAGATGATGAAGTTATTGTCCCTTCTTTTAATTTTGTTGCAGATCAAGTAGCAATTGAGATGGCTGGTGCAAAAGTTGTCATGTGTGATATTAGAGATGATAATTTAGGAATAGATTGTAAGAAAGCTGAAGAGCTTATTTCAGACAAAACAAAAGCAATAATTCCACTACATTTTGCTGGACTTCCTTGTGATCAAGATGGAGTGTATGAATTAGCAAAAAAATACAACTTAAGAATAATTGAAGATGGCACACATGCATTTGGTACTACAATAAAAAATAAAAAAATTGGTAGTTATGGGGATATAACCTGTTTTAGTTTTGATCCAGTAAAAATCATTACTGCAGTTGATGGGGGATGTATAATTGTAAATTCTGTGGAAGAAGTTAAAAGATTGAAAAAATTGCGCTTACTTGGAATCAGTACAGACCCAATGGATAGAGCAAAAGGTGGAAAATTATCTAATGGTTGGAATTATGATGTAGAGTCAAAGGGATTTCGTTATCATATGAATACCATTACGGCAACAATTGGTATATCACAAATAAAAAGAATTGAAGATTTTATACTTAGTAGAAGGATAATTTGCCAAAAATATAATGAAGCGTTTAAAGATATCCCGAATTTGAAAATTCCAGAAACAAATTTTTCAAATATTTCTCCATTTATCTATTATTTGAGAATGATCGATGGTGAGAGAGAAAAACTACGAGAATATTTAATTGATCAAAATATTGATACTGGAATAAACTTTATTCCTATCCATAACAAGTCTCACTTTAAAAATTGTAAAAGAGGAGACATGGAAATCACAGACAAAGTTTCTTCAGAGATTTTTCATATACCACTTTATTCACATATGAGAAAGGATTTTGTGGATAGAATCATTAACGGAATAAAAGATTTTTTTAACAAGTAAGATATACGATTCAAAGAATACTGAATCAATAATCCGAGGAAAAAAACTACTGAAATATTTCTTGTAATATTATAACAAAGACTATTAAATACACGAGATAAATTTGTGGCAACAATACATAGATTCTATGTATTTTGTGAAAAACTCACATACACTAGAGTTAGTTAGCATAATAGGAAAAGACATTTTTTAAAATCCAAAAATATTTGGCAGAATAGATTCTTTTTCTAATTTCTCTTATGTGAATCCTAAACCATTCCTTTTGGCTTATTGATCCATCCACCTTTAGATAAATTATCAATATCTGCAAGTACTTTTTTAATTTCATTCATTTCATCTTCGGTAAGTTTTTCATCATTAGATATTTTTAGTAGCATCACTGTTAATATACGATATAATGGAAAAACAACTTCTGCATTCCAACCATCTTTTGGTAATTTAAAAACATAGGGGTTTCTTTCTATACCTATATCTACTTCCGAAGAATATGCTGGAACTTTTTTAAAATGTAAATATCCAATTGATGTGAGAAGAGGAATTCCAATTAGTATTGCAACTACAACATAATGAGTAAAAGTAGGAAAAACTTCTACTAATGCTGGAACTTTTTCAATAGCAAGATAGTATGTTACAACTAATGTGTTAAGTGCACTAAAGATAAATGCAAAATATGTTGCCCAGCCTTGTCTAAAATAATACCAGAAACGAAAACCAATTTTTTTATTCATGAATATATTTCCTAATTCCGATATATGAATAGATTGTATAAGTTATACGAAGTTATTAAAATTAGATTACCGTATCAATTGTAATTAAAATTACTAATTATTGATCAATATTACAATTTCTACTATATTCTATTTTAATACTAATGATTATTTCAATTAATAACGTACCTTATAATGAATAATAACATGTTTACCCTAAAACAACCATCTCAAATTATTTTTGGTAAACACTCTGTAGAAGAATTTCAATTTGCAAAACGACCATTAATTATTTCATCAAAAGGTTGTAAATCTAGAAATTGGCTAAATCACTTGAAAGTACAAGATTCTATTTTATTTGATTGTGTTGAACCAAATCCATCCATGGATACTGTTAACTCCATACTTTCAAAATTTGATAAATCTGATTTTGACTATGTGATTGGCCTTGGTGGTGGTAGCTCCTTGGATGTTGCAAAATATGTTGGTTTCAAAACATCTAAAAAGAAAATTATGATTCCTACAACTTTTGGCAGTGGAAGTGAAGTTACTAGAATTTCTGTATTAAAAATAAATGGTAAAAAAATTAGTTTCCATGATGATGCTATCATTCCAGATATTGCAATTGTTGATTCTACTTTTTTAAAAAATACTCCTATAGAAATTATTAAAAATTCTGCAATTGATGCATGTGCTCAATGTACAGAAGGATATGATAGTAAAAATGGTAATCCGTATACAAAATTTTTTTGTTATCGTGCATTTGAGATTTTGGAAGATGCAATATTGAATGAAAATTATGAAAAACTTGCATTAGGATCATTATTGGATGGGTTAGGTTTTGGAAATTGTTCTACTACTTTAGGCCATGCATTATCGTATGTATTTTCAAATGAAGGCTATAGTCATGGACATGCCTTGGCATTTACTACTACTGTATCTCATAAATTTAATGATTCAATTTTTTATAATCGATTTAGAAATTTAGTAAAAAAAATGAATTTTAATAAAATTAATTTAAAACAAGATCTTAATGAAGCGTCAAAAACTATACTTTTAGATAAAAGACATTTAGATAATAATCCAAAAATTGTTAATCAGGATGATATTGTTTCACTTTTAAAACAAATTAATGATAAATTTTTTTTCAATTAATCTTTTCTTCATTAAACTAATTGTATACAACTAATTATATGCAAATATATAATTTAAAAATACTAGAATATCTATGACTCATTTTCCAACTTTTCGTAATGATGAAACAAATACCGAAGAATTATCTGTAAAAATTTTTAAAAAAAGAATTAAAATAAACGATACAAAATTTGTAGACTTTTTTTGCCCAAATGAAATGACTTCTTCTAGAGTTAATACAATTTTTTCAAAAGAACCTGAAACAATTGAATGGATTGATTCATTTGAAAATGACTCTATTTTTTGGGATATTGGTGCAAATATTGGACTTTATTCCCTTTATGCAGCGTTAGCTAATAATTCAAAAGTTTTTGCTTTTGAACCAGCTGCAAGTAATTATTTTTGTTTATGTAAAAATATTGAATTAAATAAACTGGATAAACAAATATCTCCACTATGTGTGTCTTTTTCTGATCAAACAAAAATTGCACCATTAAATATGATTTCTACTGAGTATGGAAGTTCCCAAAATGAATTTGATTATAATAAAAATGATCTTGGTGAAAATTTAGATTTTATGTTTCAACAAAGTAGTATTGGTTTTACTATTGATGATTTTATAAAAATATACCGTCCTTCTTTACCTAATCATCTAAAAATAGATGTAGATGGTATTGAATCATTAATCATAAAAGAATCTCATGAACTTTTATCATACAAAAATTTGTATGATATTTCTATTGAAATTAATGAAAAAGATCATGATACTTGTAAAATAATTACCAACATTATGAATGAATTTGGATTTACATTAAAACAGAAAAAACATGCGGCAATTTTTGATCAAACATTACATTCATCTGTTTTCAATTTTCTTTTTTCTAGACGATAAAATTATAATACTCCAATCAGAAAATATGAATAATATGGCTTCTAATATTTTATTTATAGTGATTGATTCTTTAAGAGCAGATTATTGCTATGATCATAAAAAATCATTTTCCACACCAAATCTTGATAAAATAATTGAAAATGGTACCTATTTTAGTAAAAGTATTACTTGTGCTGATGGAACTGCACTTGTACTTGGGAGTATTTTTACTGGACTCTATCCATACCATAGTGGTATCAATTCATACATACTTGACACAGAAAAACCAAATTTTTTCAATCATTTGGGAAAACTAGGATACAATGTGTATACAACTGTTCCATTTTATGTGGGGGTTGACCGCTTAATTCAAAATTTCATTAAGCAAGGTGATGGATCTAATTTTACATCTGAATTTGAATCTAAATTTGAACATTTGGATGAGGGATATGGTGATGATGTTCTGAAAAGATTAGATGAAAATAATTTAAAAGAACCCTGGTTTCAATTTATCTATTTAGCAGATTTACATATGTCTAACGTAACTAAAACAATGAATGTTTCAAAACGATTTGATTCTGAAAAATTTGGAGAAAATACATATGAAAAAATGATCTCATTAATTGATGAGTGGTTAGGTAAATTTTTAGCAAAAATTGATTTAAAATCTACACTTGTGGTTCTTATCTCTGACCATGGTGATTACATTCCAATTACAGGTAAGCGAGAAACAGATTACATACCGGCATGGACAAAAACAGTAAAGATAGGAAAAAAGTTATTGCCTAAATCCTTTTGGCCAACTGCTAAGAAATTAACTAATAAAACTAGAACTACAGTACAACAAAAAAGATTTGATTATGCAACCCGACATTTAACAAATTTAGAAAAAAGAAATTCAAGAACTAGAGCCGGTTCATTTCTTTTTGATGATTTAGTACATACACCTTTAATTTTTTATGGAAATCATGTTGATGAAGGTAAATTAGTTAAAAATCAGGTAGGAAATGTGAATATCTTTCCAACTATTCTTGATTTAGTTGGTTTGCCCCAAATGAATGAAGAAATAGATGGTGAAAGCTTAGTTCCATTATTAAAAAGTGAATCAAATAAATCTGATCCGGTTTATATGGAAACTGCTTCTATAGTGAAGACTGAAATGTTAGGTAAAGTGGCAGGAATAAGAACTTCAGAATACAAATATTTTCGTTCACGAGAATCTCCTAAAGAAAATGTTCATCTTTACGATTTACAAAACGATCCTTTGGAAGAAAATAATTTAGCAAAGACGAATCCTGAAATAGTAAAAAATATGGAATTAATTCTCTCCAACTTCTTGGTAAACTTAGATGTAGAACTTGATCCAGAATTTAATTATGAAGAAACAGTATTACTTGAAAATGAATTAAAAAAATTAGGTTATATGTAATAATGGAAGATTATTTAATTTATTTATATAGAACTTATAAAAAATTTCAATTAGAATTAAATTGAAAGTAATAATTCTTGCAGCTGGATTAGGTTCCAGATTAGAAGAATTAACAAAAAATTTACCAAAAACTTTGATTGACGTTAATGGAAAATCAATTTTAGAGCATCAAATTGAATTATTTCATAAATTTGGGATTAAAGATATTGTAATTGTTACAGGTCATAAAAAGGAAAAATTTCATTTTAAAGATGTAAAATATATTCATAATCTAAATTATGTGGATGTAGAGCAAGTAGGTAGTTTAATGTTTGCAAGAAATGAGATGTTGGAAGATGTTATTGTATCTTATGGTGACATTATTTTTGATGAAATGGTATTAAATCAACTCTTACAGTTTGATGGTGAATTAGTTTTAGCAACTGAACCCAATTGGGAAGAATCTTATCAAATTAGACCAAATAATCCACCAATGTTTTCAGATTTTGTTGCAATTAAAGATGAACAAATAATTAGATTTTTCAAAAATTCAAAAGAGTTTCTTGGAAAATGTGATATTGTCGAATATATTGGATTAATGAAAATATCTAAATCTACTTCAAAAATATTAATTCAAAAATTTGAAGATTTAGAAAAAAATCATGTTGGAAAATTCCATTATGCTTCTTCATTTAAAAAAGCAAAAATTATTGATTTACTTGAAGAATTACATCAAAGTAATGTAGAAATTAAAATACAAAATGTTTCAGGAAATTGGTGTGAAATTGATACAAAACAAGATTTAGAAATTGCAAAGAAGATATTCAATTGATTTTGTCTTTTTCTACAAATTGTATGAAATCATGACTAAATCTATAAACATTGTTTATATATTGATATGAGTAACGAGAGTTCTTTGAAAAATAACATGCCATTAAAGATCTATTTAGGTGATCTAACTTATGATACAGTTATCATTTCTGCAGAAGCAATTCCACTAAATATTGGATTTGTTGCAACGTATTGTAAACAACAATTTGGCTCCGCTGTTGAAATTTCACTTTTTAAATATGTTGATGAATTAGAAAAAGCAATTAAAGAATCCCCCCCCGATATTCTTGCTCTGAGTAATTATGTTTGGAGTAGGAACCTTAGTTATGAAATATTCTCAATAATGAAAGACATTGATTCAAATGTGTTAAATGTTTGGGGTGGTCCTAATTTTCCTATTGATTTTCCCTCACAACAAAAATTTATGAATAAATTTTCTAAAATTGATGTTTATGTACCTGTTGATGGTGAAGTGGGTTTTTCTAATGTTGTGGAAAAAGCATTAAGATCTAATTCAAAAGAAGATATTAAAAAACAGGTTTTATCTGAACCAATTGATGGTTGTGTAATACGTAATTTTGTTGGAAAATTACAGTATACTATACCTGTAATTAGAATAAAAAAACTTGATGAAATTCCATCTCCATATACAACTGGAATTTTAGATAAATTCTTTGATGGAAAACTCACTCCTATGATGCAAACTAATAGAGGATGTCCATTTCATTGTACTTTTTGTGCAGATGGAAAAGATGAAGTAAATCAAGTAAATAGTTTCAGTCTTAAACGCGTTATCGAAGAACTTGATTATATTACAAAACACAAACATGAAAAAACCAATAATATGATTTTTAGTGATTTAAATTTTGGAATGTATCCAAGAGATAAAGATATTTCCAAACATTTAGCTAAATTACAATCTGAATATAATTACCCAGATTATATCTATATCAGTACAGGAAAAAATCAGAAAGAAAAAGTCATTGAAGCTATCAAAATATTAAAAGATTCAATGCCATTATGGATGTCTGTACAATCACTAGATAAAGATGTATTAAAAAATATTCGGAGAGATAATATTAGTACAGATCAAATGCTTGCTTTGTATCCTGCTATTAAAGATGCATCATTACAAACAAGAGCAGAAGTAATCTTAGGACTTCCTGGAGAGACCCATGAAAATCACATGAAAACATTAAGAGAATTAGTTCAAGCAAAAATGGATGAAATTCAAGTTCATACGTGTATGCTTTTAGACGGTTCTGAGATGGGAACTCCTGCTGAAAGGAAAAAATGGAATTTGCAAACTAAATTCCGTATTCTTCAAAGAGATTTTACAAAACTAAATGGTAAAACAGTTTTAGAATATGAAGAAGTAGTCACGAGCTCTCAAAATATGAGTTTTGAAGAATATGTAGATTTACGAATACTATCATTTGTTATTTATGTTACAAATAGAGGAACAGTGTATAATCCAATTATCAAATTTTTACGAGAACAAAATCTAGATGTTTTTGATTATTTTTGTAAAATTAAGGATAATATTGTAAATGCGCCAGAAACTATTCAGAATATCTTTAATCGATTTAAACAATCAACAATAAATGAATTATGGGATTCACCAGAAGAAATCCTTGAAAATTATCAAAAAGATTCAGAATATCAAAAATTACTAGATGGAAAAGATGGAATAAATGTAATGTATAATTTTCTTGCTGCAGTTACTGCTGAATGTATGGATGATTGGGCTGATTATATACTAAAATCAGCTCATGATTTTATCAAGAATTCAAATCAAAGTGATATTAATTGGGAAGAAAAATTTCTTGATGTAGCAAATTTCTGTCGTGGAACTGCACATAATACTTTGGGAAAAGATAGAATGAAGACTAATCCTGAATTTGAGTTCAAGTTTGATATCATTGAATGGTTAAAAAATACTACAGAAACATCATTAGAAAAATATAGGATACCAGTTCCACAAATAATCAGTTTTCAGTTAACTCAAAAGCAATTCCAATCTGTTCAAGATACATTGAATACTTTTGGAGATACTATGGTAGGTAAAAGTAAAGCATTACGAATGATATCTACCATTAACCTTTGGAGACGCCCAATTATTAAAGAATCAATTAAATTATCAACAACTACAAATGTGATTATTTAATGATCATAATTTATTTTAATTTTTAATTTGTTTTTTTAATTCATATGTTAATGCGGCACAAATTGTAAATGATGCAAGAATTTTTCCTTCTTTTATAAGATTTAATAATTTTTGGAATTTAATTTTTTTAACAGTAATTAATTCATCATTATCTAAATTAGGTGAAGCAACTTTTTGAAGTTTTGTTGCAACATAACAATCAATCATTTGTGTATTGTAACCCAGTTTTGGATAAAATCTAGTTAGATGTTTAATTTGTTTTGCACGATAACCAGTTTCTTCCAACAATTCTCTTTTAGCACATGCTAAAGCAGTCTCATTTTTATCAATATTGCCTGCTGGAATTTCTAAAACATAGCCTATAGGATAACGAAATTCTTCAACAAGTATTACATCATCTCCATCAAAAGCTAAAATTGCTACTGCATTATTTTGTTCTACCATTTCATGTTTAATAATTTTATTTTTTATTTTAGATTCATAAAAAGTCACATTGATATTTTTTCCTTTGTAAACTTTAGTTTTTTTAATTTTCATAAATATCTACAAATACATCAAAATAAGAATCATTAATCTTATCTAAGATTAAATTATATTTATGTAAGTAAAAAAAACACTGTGAAAGCAATTATTATTGCAGCCGGAATGGGCGTAAGATTGGGAAATTTAACAAAAAATTTACCAAAACCTTTGATTGACGTTAATGGAAAATCAATTTTAGAGCATCAAATTGAATTATTTCATAAATTTGGGATTAAAGATGTAATAATTATACGTGGTCCACATAAAGAAAAATTTCATTTGAAAAATGTACGATATGTTGAAGATACTGATTATCAGAATCATGATGTGTTGGGTTCTTTGATGATGGCAAAAGATGAACTAAATGATGATGTAATAATATCTTATGGCGATATCATTTTTGATGAAAAAATTATGGAACAAATAATAAATTTTGATGGTGATGCAGGTTTAGTAATTGATCAAAATTGGAAAAAAAGTTATAAGGATAAATCTAAAGAATTAATTGATAAAGTTACAGTAATCGGCATTCGAAATAATTTTATTGTTAAGATAGGTTATAAAATGAATATTGATTATGATGATTATGATAAATTGGTAGAATTTATTGGAATTATAAAATTATCAAAAAAGATTAGCCAAATTTTAACAGAAGTCTTTCTTAAATTAGAAATTCATCATCATGGAAAATTTCATGATTCACCTTCTGTAAAACTTGCTGTTGTTCCTGATATATTAGATGAATTAATTATTAATAAAATTAATTTTTTACCAATCCCAATTAATGGAAACTGGTATGAAATTGATACTATGGAAGATTTACAACAAGCAAAGAAAATATTTCCTAAAAATTAATCTAATTAAAATATTAATTAGTCTCTTTTAGAAAGTGGACGAGTTAAATCATCTTGTGTTTTAACATCTTGAAATTTTTGGAGATTATTCCAAAGAATTTTTTTAATTTCAAGATCTTCATTGATTAGATTATTTATCTCATTAGGATCATCTAGTAAATTGTATAGTTCTTTTGAACCATCATATTCATTTAAAATTAATTTCCAAGTTGAGTTACGTATTGATTTTGTATTTGGTTTTTTTGGTGGGGCTCGTTCTTGTAATGGATTTGCAGTTTCTGTATATACAAAACGTTCTTCATATTTTCCCCCTTTCATTGCATTTAGAAGAGTTCGTCCGTCTAAATCCGCATAATTTTTATTTTGTGGAATTTGTAATTCATCTAAAATTGTAGGCATAAAGTCTACGTGACTAACTTGATAATTAAATTCTGATGGAGATAAATCTGGAGAATGATAATTTGCAAATGTCTTAATTGTATAATCATAACAAAAACTACCATATGCACGTTCACCTATCTTTTCTCCTATGCTAATACCATGATCTGAGATAACTAAAATAATAGAATTTTTAAAAAAATCTAGTTGATCGAGTTTATTTTTAATAGTTTGTAGATATTTTTCTGCTTGTACAATTAGATTATCATATCTTTCTTCATTTTGTAATTTATTTTCAAAAAATTCTTTACTAAAATTATTGTAAACCTTTAAGACTTTATCACGAATTCCAGTATGAATTCCACTGTAATGTAAATATAAAAAAAAGTTTTCACCATCATCATATCGCTCTTTCATTTTTTCTAAAATTGTAGAGTGTCTAGTTTCTAGATTCACATCACTTTCATCAAAAAGTTCATAAAAATCAAAATTCTTTCTAGGTAAAATCAAATCAGAATTAAGATCAGCATATGTAAAATAATTTACATCATGTAAATAATCTACTAAAGTTTTAAAAAATTGACTTTTAAATCTGCTTGAATGCCAATAACTATAACAACCGTTTCTATTTCCATATGTGCCACTAATCATAGCATGAATTGATGAATTTGTGTATGGTGCATATGTTATAGATTGTGTAAAAAATATAGAATTAGGACCAAATTTTTTAAAAATTGGTGAATTTTCTGCTTTATCTAATCGTGTTCCATCCATACAAATTATAATTACATTTTTTTTCAATCGCTGATTTTTTTATTTTGATTTATTTATATCCTTTTTCTAATTATTTTCCTGATTCATATCTAAAATATTTTTTATGATGATTGTGAGAAAAATAATAGATATAATAACTTTTAATTAAAATTTAACTTAAAAAAATCTGTCTTTATATTCAAAAGTAATAACTTACTAAAGAATATTTATTATGGTTTTAAAAATTATATTTATGACATCTTTAACTAAAGAAGAAATAGAAAATTATGAAAAAAATGGTTACTTGATTAAAAGGCAATTTTATGATTCAGATGAAATTACAAAAATTCGAAATTGGGTATATGAGTATACAGAAAAGAAACAAGAAGATTGGGAAGCAGGTAAAGAAATGGCATATTATGAAACTAGTAAAAATGATAATTCAAGAGTTTTATCTAGAGTTGAAAATTTTTTACAATATCATGAAGGTTTTAAAGAATTAGTTGAATCTACACGAATAAAAAATTGTATGGAAGATTTACTAAAAGAACCTGCAGTGATTTTTAAAGAAAAAATTAATTTTAAAAAGCCAGGCGGAGGTGGATTTCGACCTCATCAAGATCAAGGAGCTAGATGGGAAACGTTTGCTAAAAAATTTATGAGTATTTTAATTTGTACTGATGATTGTACTATAGAAAATGGATGTCTTGAGGTAGCTCCTGGTTTTCATAAAAAAGGATTATTGAATGAGGTTGATACTCCAATTCCAGAAAAATGGACTAGTCAAATGAATTTTGTTCCTTTTTTATCTAAAGTTGGTGATGTAGTGTTTTTTGATGGATGTACTCCACATCAATCACAAATTAACAATTCAGAACATTCACGTACCAACATATACTTGACCTATAATGGAATTTCAGAGGGGGAACATAGACAAGAATATCTTACAAGGAAAAGAAAAGAATTACCTCCAGACAATGAAAGAGGGAGTGATTATAAGGATAGTCCAATACATGATTGGAAATAATTTTATATTTAATATAAAATATATTAAAAAATTCTTTTGATGAATTTTAAATAATAAATCTAATGTCATTAAATACTGAAATAATTATAATTTTTATTTTTTATTCAAATATTCTGTAAATCTTTTTCTAAGTAAAGGAGGGTTAATTTCCATTCTTTTACTTTTAATATTTCCTTTTTCTATTTTTATAACTAACATAAATGGGCCTGATTTATTTTTTATTTTTGTGAGAATTTTTTTAATTTGACTTTTTGAATTTGCTTGAAATGTTTGAAAATTATTCAGTTTACCCATTTTTGCAAAATTCAAATTGTCAGAATTTGTTGGTTGACCACCCGTAGATTCATGAGAGTTATTGTCAAAAATGAAATGAATGTAATTTTTAGGTTTCATTGCTCCAATCGTAACAAGTGAACCCAAATTCATCAAAATATTCCCATCCCCATCAAAAACATGTACTCTTTTTGTTGGATTTGCTAGTGCTATTCCTAATCCAATTGATGATGCTAAACCCATAGAACCAATCATATAGAAATTACTCTTTTTCTCACATGTTTCATACAAATCTCTACTCATAAACCCATTTGCTGAAATTATTGGTTCATTTGCAATCTCTTCTGCAATAAATTTTACTACTTCCTTCCTAATCAAGGAACTCCCTCTTTATGATTAATCCTACTAGTTTTCCATTTTTTAGTTCACTAATTGCCCAATTACACGACTCTTCCCATGTTTCATCATCTAAAATTTTAATTTGTAACCCCAAAATTTTAATTAATTTTTGTTGAATCTTTCCAATTTTTTTATGTTCAGGTGCATCATTTTTTAAAAATCCTCTCCATCCAATAAGTAATATCATTGGAATTTTATATAATTGGACAAGTGATGTAATAGTACTTATTGAATTTGCAAATCCTGCATTTTGCATGAATACAAGTGAATTAATTCCTGACAAACTGAATCCTGCTGAAATTCCAATTGCTTCTTCTTCTCTTGTTGCAATTAAAATTTTATCTTTTTTTAATCCTTCATCAATAAAATATTTCATAGTTGAATCTGGAACACCTACAAATTTTTTAATATTTTTTTTTTGAAGATAATTAAATAAAGATCTTTGTGATTTTTGATTCAAGTAATATAACCTAATTCTCGTAATTTTGCTTCAATACTTTCTTCATCAGATTTAATTTGATACATCTCTTGTAATTCAAAAATATCTTCCATTGATGAAATTTTTTCTTTTACATCGGTTAAACGATTCGAGTTAATCATTTGTTTTAAAATTTTAGACATTGAAGAGTGAGCAGCTCGTAATGTTTGATTTGCATAAATTACTGCTTTAATTTCATGTAAAATTAATTCATCAATACTTACTGAATCATATGTTGTTGGAATTACAATTATTGGTGAACTACCTTTCCATGAATCCGTAAATTCAAAAATTTCATCTGGTGTTTTTTGTTTAGAATGGATTAAAATTGCATCTGCGCCAGCGTTCTCATAAGCTGTCGCTCTTTTTAATGCTTCATCCATACCTGCACCTGAAATCAACGCTTCAATTCTGGCAATTATCATAAAGTTTTTGTCTTGTTTTACTTCTCTTCCTGCAATAATTTTTGCAACAAAATCTTTTTCAGAAATTAAATTATTTTGTCCATTTTCAAGTAAACTATTTTGTTTTGGAAATATTTTATCTTCTATACATATTGCTGCAATTCCTGCATTTTCATATTTTTTTACTAGATAACTAACGTTGCTTGGACCTCCGTACCCTGTATCACAATCAGCTATTACTGGGATCTTACATGCTTCTGCCATGTTGGATGCTGCATCAAAAAACTCTGTCATTGTTAAAATACTGGCATCAGGCACTGCATGTGTGGCTGAGATTGCAAAACTACCTGCCCAAATAGCGTCAAATCCATGAAATTCAACTAATTTTGCAGACATTGCATCAAATGCACCTCCAACCTTTATGATGGATTTTGATTCTAAATGATTAAGTAATAATCGTGATTTCATTCTATATGTTCTTTAATTCTAATTTAGTTATAAAAAACATCCTACTTTACAAATAATTTGTATATTATTTCATATATTTATCACATTCTCAAGAAGCCTGAATAATTAATAGTTTATCTTCAATTTTTTTATCAATTTTAAACTTCTTACTTTTTTTCAGGAATTCATGTACAGCTGTTTTTGAATTATTTCCAATTCTCCATGGATTTAGATACTTCATCTAGTGTTTTGTCATTTGACATCAATTTAATATTTTTAGTATTACGATTTTCAAATTCTTTATTTTTCATTGTAGTTTATCTACATATACTTCAAAATTCATATCTCTTTCTGACATTATACTGATTTTTGATGGCCAATTTATTGAAAAAGTTGGATCATCCCATCGTATTCCTTGTGCCATTTCTTTATTGTATTCATTAGACATTTGATAGAATACTTCAGTATTTTCATCCAGTGTTAAAAATCCATGAGCGAATCCTTTTGGAATATAAAGCATTTTGTAATTATTATGTGAAAGCTCTACCCCAATCCATTTTTTGTATGTCTTTGAATCTTTACGTAAATCAATTATTACATCAAATATTTTTCCTTGTGTACAACGTACTATTTTGATTTCTTCACTAGGTGATATTTGATAATGCATACCTCGTAATGTTCCTTTATTTTTGTTAAAAGAAACACTACATTGCATAAGTTTTGAACTTAATCCTTGTTTTTTAAATTCATTATTATCCCATATTCTAGCAAAAAATCCTCGTTCATCTTCAATTTTTTCAATTTCAATTACAAATGCACCAGAAAGTTTTGTTTCAGAAAATTTCATATTATCATCACCTTGGGAATTGGAATAACAAACTTTCCGTTCCAATCGTGAATAAATGAGATGTCTTTCATGATTTCTTCTTTAATATTCCAAGGTAATATCAATATAAAATCTGGTTTATCTTTCTTTATCTCTTCAGGTTTTTTTATATGTAAATGTGAACCAGGAAGATACAACCCTTGTTTGTATGAATTTATATCAACAACATATTCTATGTTTTCTTTTCCTATGCCACAATAATTTAAGAGAGTATTTCCTTTTGCTGCAGCTCCATAACATACAATTTTTTTCCCATTTTGTTTTGTATTGTTGAAAAATTCAATTAATTCTTTTTTAACTAATTCCACTTTTCTTGAAAATTCTAAATAAAATGATAAATTCAATAATCCAAAATCTTTCTCTTTCTCTAAAAGATCATTCACGGAATTCTTTATTTCAAAATTTTTATTTATTTTATGTTTTGCATAAATCCTTAAAGATCCTCCATGAGTTGGAATTTCTTCAACATCAAAAATTATTATATTATGAAATTCAAATATTCGTTTTATAGTATTCAATGATAGATATGAAAAATGTTCATGATAAATTGTATCAAATTGATTTTTTTCTATTAATTGTAATATGTGTGGAAATTCTAAAGTTATTATTCCTGTAGATTTAAGTAAAATTTTTAATCCTTCTACAAAATCATTAAGATTTGGAACATGTGCTAAAACATTATTTCCAATTATTAGATCAGATAATTTATCCTCCTTCTTTAACTCATTTGCTGTATTTACACCAAAAAATTTTGTAATTGTTGGAATTCCTTTCTCTTTGGCTACTTTTGCAACATTTACTGCTGGTTCTATTCCTAAAATAGGAATATTTTTTTCCTTAAAAAATTGCAATAAATATCCATCATTACTTGCAATTTCTATTACTACACTTTTCTCATTAAAATCAAATTTTTTAATCATCATGTCTACATAATTCTCTGCATGCTCTAACCATATACTTGAATATGATGAAAAGTAGGCATAATTTTTGAAAATATTTTCTGGTTTTTCAAATTCAGGTAGTTGAACTAAAAAACAATTATCGCATACATACACACAAAGTGGAAACTTTTTTTCTACATTATCAAGCATCTCTTTTTTTAAAAATGCATTTGACAATGGAGATATTCCCAAATCAACAAATATGTTGGTTAATGGCTCATTACAAAATCTACAATTTAATGTCAATATTATCACGGCAATTTTTGAAATTCTTCAATTTGTTGTTCTGTAATTTTTTTCATATTATTATTTTGTTTATATTGTTTGTACCATTCTACTACCCATTCCAATCCTTGTTCTAAATTTAATTTTGATATCCAACCTAGTCTTGAATTTGCCTTGATACAATTTAATCTTAGAGAATTTTCTTCATGTGGATTAATATTATCATCAACATTCAATTTAATATCATTTGACCATTGCTTTGTTAGTTTTTCAGCGATCCATTTTACTGATTTTTCATCCTCTTCTAAAGGACCAAAATTCCATCCTTCAGAAAATTCATTTCCTGCTGACCACATTTTCTCTGCTAAAGTTAGATATCCATTTAACGGATCTAACACATGTTGCCAAGGTCTTATTGCATTTGGATTACGTATTTTGATTATTTCATTATTTAGGATACCTCTCATGATGTCTGGAATTAATCTATCTTTGCTCCAATCTCCACCACCTATTACATTGCCTGCTCTACAAGTTGCTAAAGATACATTGTGTTTATGATGTTCTTTTGGATTAAAAAAAGAATCTCTATATGATGATGTAACTAATTCTGAGCAAGCTTTACTGCTACTATATGGATCATATCCTCCCATGGGTGAATTTTCTGAAAATTTTTCTTTTGTACCATTATTTTTATAGCATTTATCACTGGTTACATTAATTATAATCCTAGTTTTTTCTGATATTTTTACTGATTCCAGCAGATTAGCAGTCCCCATGATATTAGTAGAAAATGTTTCTAATGGATCCTCATATGATTTTCGTACTAATGGCTGTGCTGCCATATGTATAATAATTTCTGGTTGATTTTCTTGAATTATTTTTTGTATTACTGAAAAATTTCTAATATCGCCTATGATTGATACCATGTTTTCCGAAACTTTTGCTAATTCAAATAAACTTGGTTTTGTAGGTATATCTTTTGAAAATCCAATTAATTCAACTTCTAATTTTTTTAGCCAAATTGATAGCCAACTACCTTTGAATCCTGTATGTCCTGTTAAAAGGACTTTTTTATTTTTCCAAAAGTTTGAATTTACTACCATTTTTTCCAAAGTGCATCCCCTGAGGCCCATAATTTTTCTAAGTGATTTTTATCTCTCAATGTATCCATTGGATGCCAAAATCCTTCATGTTTAAACGCAGTTAATTTTTTTTCTTTTGCTAAAGTTTCAAAGGGCTCTCTTTCTAATGTTGTTGAATCACCATTTTTTATATAATCAAATATTTCTTTCTCAAATACAAAAAATCCTCCATTTATCCATGATGATTCCCCTCTATGTTTCTCATGAAATGCTGTTACATAATTCCCAGATAAATCTAAAACTCCAAATCTTTCTGGAGGATGAATTGCTGTAAGTGTACCGATTAATTGATTTTTTTTATGAAATAAAATTAAGTCATTTAGATTAACATCACTAACACCATCTCCATATGTCATACAAAAAGTATCATCGATCTCATTTTCAATTCGTTTCAATCTACCTCCTGTCATTGTTTCTAAACCTGTATCAATTGTCTGTACATTCCATGGTTCTGATTTAACATCTTCAAAATATTCTTTTATTATTTCTCCCTTGTATCCACAACAAATTATAAAATCATTAATTCCATAATATGAATAAATTTTCATAATGTGTAGTAATATTGGTTTTCCACCTATCTCAATCATTGGTTTTGGTTTTAGGTCTGATTCTTCTGAGATTCTAGTACCAAAACCCCCTGCTAAAATTACAGCTTTCAATGTCTTTAACATAAAGAAAATTTTCTTGTTAATTAGAATTTGTATCTACAGTAATTCTTCCATTAAATCTATTAAAGAATTTACAGCTTTATCATTATTCAAATTTTCTAAAGCATATTTTCGTCCATTATCGGCTATTTTTTTCCATTTTGGATTATTTGGATTTTTAATAAATTCTTTAAATTTATCTTCATAATTATCTTCATTAATAAAAATTGCAGTTTCATTATCTGTATATCCTAAATATGTACCTCCATTTTTTTCAGTAATTTCCATAAATGTAAGACATCCAGCTGCTGGAATTTCCCAATATTTTATTGTAGGTCCAAATGTTGTAGATGCAATAGATGCTTGATATTTTTCTAATAATTTTGGATATTTATCACCAATAAATTCATGATCTAAAGTTGGTGTATAATCTACATATTCAAGTTTAGTACATAATTTTCTTAATTTATATTCATAATACGGATTACCGTGAATTGGTTTAAATTTATTCATTAATTTAGCATATAGATTATCTTTACCTACTGCACCTGAATTCAAAATTTTATTTTTTATTCTTTTTTTAAAAGGTAATACATTTTCATATAATGAAGACTCTAAACCATAAATTACTGTTTTATATTTAAAATTTTTAGGATAAAATTGATGGAATAATTTTTCTGTGTTAAATCCAAAATAATAATCAATTTTATATTTATCATGAAAACTTATGGTGTTGTATTTTTTTGCAGCATGAAAATCGCCACATCTAGAAATTACTGGAATATCTAACTCATCAATCCCAATTAATTCATCTGGAGAACCACCATTCCAATTTTCATATAATAAAATAATATCATAATTTCCTTTTAATTTCCTTACATCCATTTTATTTTCTGCATTAAAATAATCCACTTTAATTCGCGAATTTCTTTTTAACGCATTCATAAAAAAATGATAATATGTTGTATCATAATTATTTGAAAATAATAATTGATTTGATTTTTTATAAATAAATGCAACATTAATTTTCTTATTCATATTAATTTTGAATAATTTACACACTAAATATTTTTTTAATTATTTAAATAGATAAATTTATGTTACAATTTTCTCATTTCTTCATTACGACTTATTACACATATTACTACTGCTCTTACCGTAGTTGATATTAATAGTGAATATGCCAGTCCAATATTTCCAAATAAATTTCCAAGAACAATTATGCCTATAATTAATACTATTATTGAAATGATATTTGTAATTAAAATATAATTACTTTTTTCCTTTGCAAGAAATTGTGAGGCATACAAAGTGTATATCGTCATTGGAATTATAGAAATCGAAATTATTGGAATTAATTCTAACGATGTACTATATTCAGGGAATACTATTAAAACAATGTCTGGAATGATAAATATTCCAATTAATGCTAATACTACGGAAAAACCTACTGTAATGAGTTTAATTTTAGTTGTATTGACACCACTTGAATCTTCAGGAAGCGTATATTTTTTAACAATTTCAGGAATAACAGATAATAAATTAAGAACTTGTACTGCCAAATAATAATTTCCAAGAATTGCAAATCCAAACAAAGGCCCAATAATCATTTTGTCTATTTGACCAACAAAAACTTGACTAAGATCAATTAAGAAATTATTTGTCATAAATTTCCATTTAGTTTTTACAAGTTGGAAATTTATTGGTGTATTTTTAAATGATCTATAAATTTGAATTGCAAATGGTGAAAATGATAAACCAATTCCAATTAATACTCCTTCAGGACCTATTACGTAATATAGAATTAATGAAAGTACTACAAATAATGATTTCTGTAAAATAAAATAAATTGAATATTTTTTATAATATTTTCTCCCAAGCATCTCTGATACACTGAGATTATAAATTACTGCACCAATAACAAATATTGATAATCCAATATTCATGAATGCAAAATATAATATTATTGCAGATATTATACTTCCAGAAATTGACAATAAATGTATGGTTGATTCAACTTTAATTTTTTTTGCAACTAAAACAGTTATTGCCATTGGTCCACCAATAAAAGATAAAGATGTTACAATACCAGCTATAGAAATGTAATAACTAAGTTCCCCATAATTTTCTGCACCCATTAATCTTGCAAGATACATCCAAAAAAGTGCAGAAATACCAGAACCAACAAGATTAGAAATGCCGATCCAACCAATATTTCTAATTGCATCCATATTTGCTAGAAATTCCCATTCAATTTAATCAGTTTATAATCGATTGATAAATTACTCTATCTAATTGTATGATACAATTAGGTCAGTAATTTACTACTTGTTTAAAAATTTATCATTTTCTAAAGATTTTAAATCCTCTTTATTTGGAATATTTGTATCATTAATACTGGTGATTGCTGGATCTTGAGAAATTAATTTAATTATATCTGTCATTAATATTGGTCGTTTTTTAATTCTAGATACAATTTTTCTTACAAATTTTAAATCATTTTCTCTATCTACAGTCCAGCGTAAATGTGAAATATTTTCTGAATATTTCATTGCAGAAATTTTGAATTTATCTCTATTATTCTGAAAATATGGTGTAACATGCTCTCTTTCTGAAGGTTTTTTTGCATTATTTGATGCTTCTTCTAAAGCTTGAAATGAGAATACTTCTACTTCTGTTCCATAAGGATATGTTCTTGGATTAGCATTTGTAATGTAATCAAACGAGTTTTTAAGAAATTGATTAATTACATTATCTACAATATTTGGATCAATTAATGGATTATCTGCAGTTATTCTAACTATTATTTTACTAGAAAATTTTTTTGCACATTGATAATATCTATCTAACACATCTACAGCATTACCTCTAAACAAGTTAGTTTTCAAAATTTTAGCATGATTTACAATGATATCATCCTCTTGCAAGTCTGTTGTAGCAATAATTATTTTATTAATTTTTTTACTATTTTTTAACTGACTAATAAGATAAGATAAAATTGTATTTGTTTTATCTACCTTCATCATTACTTTACCTGGTAGTCTAGTAGAACCCATCCTTGCTTGTATGATACAATCTATTTTAGTCATATTCTAATTATCTTCATTTTTCTTTAAGTAATTATGAATTTTTTGTGCATATGCATGTGCAAAAAGTGTCAATGATTTTTTATTCTCATCTAAAAATTCTATCATTTTATCATTAGTTATATTTACATCTGCAAATCTTCCACCATGAAAAAATTTTTCTGAAGATTTAATTTCAAAATTAGCATTATTAAATTCAAATGTATTGTTTTCTTTGAATGAAACATATTCATCTAAACTTTTAGAATCCATTTTCTTTTCTAAACTGTGCTGAATTAATTGCGGCAAGTCCTCAATTGATTTTAAACGTTCAATTGATGGTAATATTGTATAATCAAAATTTGAACATGTAATTGCTGGTTTTTCATAAAATGCAGCTTCTAGTGCTGCAGTACCACTTAACGTTATTACCAATGAACAATTTTTTATTAAATCTAATGACGATGTATGTGGATGTATTACTGTGACGTTTGGAATTTTATTAAGTTCCTGATAAAATTTCTTACTTCTCCAATGCCTGGTTATTTGACTAGGGTGTTCTTTTACATATAGAATATAGTTAATTGGAAGTGATTTTGCTATATTTTTTACAAATTCCATATCATTCGTATAAAATGGTGTTGCAATTAATGTGGAACGTTCTTGTTCAATATGTAATGGATAATAAACAAATTTTTGAGTTTGATCAATATTTTTTACTAGATGTTTATCAAGATAATTCCAACGTGATCTAGTTTTGTTTGCTCCTGATATTGCATTTAATAATACATTAATTTTTGAATGACCAAAATATGAATAATGTGTTTCAGGATTTTTATTTTTTGTTTTAAATAGAAAATCAATTGCCCCAGTAATAATATTTGATTTATTTCCAGATGGCTCAATGTTTTGTTTTTTAAGTTTTTTTGATAGATTTAATGATTCATAATATTTTATAAGTTCAGAAAAACTCCTATGACTTTCTTTCTTTTTTACAGTATCTATGTTATCTGCATAATTAGGTTTTTGAGCTATTTCACCTCTATACCCCATATGTGTAAAGAAAAATGCCATGACGTGAATTTTTTTGGCTTTACATAATTCAAAGAATAATTCATCTTGATGCTGGTATGGTTCATGCATAATTGCAATATTTGGTTTTATTTCATCTAATACAGTTTCAAAAAATTTACATTCATTTTCTAAAATTGATAAAATTTCATTTTTAGAAAAATTGTAAAAATCATTAAAATGATAAAAAATTCTATCACTTATGGCTAATTTCCATAATTGAATTTTATAATTTTTTTCAAATAAAGCAAGATATTGAAGATCTGGATTTTTTATTGGTAATGTATGATCGTGATAATACCAAATTTTTTTAAATTTTACTAGATTTTGATTCTCATAAAAATTTCTTGTATTATCTGTAATGTCTATAATTGCATAAAAATCAGCATCAATTTCTTTTTGTAGATAGTAACAAAGAGAAAATTGCATTAAATTAGAATCTAACCAAACAACAATTTTGTCTTTCATTACTTTTATTTGTGAATTTATTTTTTTATAAATGAATTCTAATGAAAATTATGTGTAGTTTATATTAAATATTAGTTATAATAAAAATTTCTGAGACTCATAATTGATTAATCGTACGCCTATCTTCAAGTTATATCTTTTTATTCATATTTTTAATTTAAAAACTAGATTTGTTTTTCTATAAATTGTATTTAAGATTATGAAAGGAATTATTTTACACGGTGGACATGGAACTAGATTAAGACCCTTAACTCATACGGGCCCTAAACAATTACTTCCAATAGCTAACAAACCCATGTCTGAATATTGTATTGAATCAATTAAAGAAGCAGGGATTAAAGATATTGCTATAATAATTGGTGGTATTGGTTCAAAAAAAGTTAGAGAATATTATGGTACGGGAGAAAAATTTGGTTTATCTTTTACTTATATTGAACAGGATTCTCCAAAAGGTATTGCACATGCAATTCAGTTATGTAAAGAATTTGTACAAAATGAAAAATTTTTAGTTTTTTTGGGAGATAATATTATTCAAAAATCTATTCGTGAATTTGCATTAAAATTTGAAAAATCTAATTTTGATGCAACAGTTTTGTTATGTAAAGTAGATAACCCTTCAAGATTTGGTATTGCTTCAGTTACAGAAGAAAAAATTACAAAAATTGTTGAAAAACCAAAAAATCCATCTTCAGATTTGGCAGTAACTGGAATTTATTTTCTAACTAGTAAAATATTTGAAATTATTGAAAATTTAAAACCATCTTGGCGCAATGAATTGGAAATTACTGATGCATTAGATATTTTATTAGAAAAAAATCATAATTTGAACTATGAAATAATCACTGATTATTGGAA
>ENA-OREN01001177-OREN01001177.1-marine-metagenome-genome-assembly--contig:-NODE-1177-length-32236-cov-4.415094_pt1 | contig 32236 bp, 30 predicted proteins | sample MGYA00248624_ERZ508555 | MGnify/ENA primary metagenome ERZ508555 (study PRJEB26222, sample SAMN06267773) | marine metagenome | isolation source: Saanich Inlet, British Columbia, Canada | place...
GCAATCTGGGATTTTCAGCACAATTTCAGCACACTAAAAATCTCGAATCAGTAGCGGTCTGCCAGAATGGCTTAAATACTAGAGTTAATGGTCGGGGTGAGAGGATTTGAACCTCCGGCCCCTGCCTCCCGAAGACAGTGCTCTACCAGGCTGAGCTACACCCCGACTGAAAACAATAAAGCGCTGCGCTTCCCTAAAAGGTCCGGGAGACCGAGAAGTCTGCAAGCTGGGCTAGCGCAGTTCGATATTCTGAAACGGGAAGTCCGTCTAGAGATTGCCGCGCGATTGCCACATGCTTCTTTGCTTGGCTGGAAGTGTACGCAAGCGCACCTGTAGATTCAATGATCTGTTTAATCTGATCGAGATGATCTCTCTTCCCCTCCGATATCGACTCAGAGATAATATCTCGTTCATCGGACGTACATTGATCGAGCGCGTAGATTAAGGGCAATGTTGTTTTGCCATCCGATAGGTCGTCACCCGCATTTTTCCCCATTTGCTCCGCGGTCGCGCTGTAATCAAGGGCGTCGTCAATTATTTGAAAAGCGATGCCGAGATTAAGGCCATACTCTCCCAAAGCTTGTTCCGTTGCGGGGCCTGCATCAGCAACAACTGCCCCTAGTCGAGCGGAGGATTCAAAAAGGCGCGCGGTCTTCCGTGTGATGGTTGCAAGATAATCAGACTCAGTGATCCCCGGGTTGTGGCTATTTAGAAGCTGCATGACCTCACCTTGCGCGATTGAATTCGTAGTTTCGGCCATGATATCCATTACTCGAGATTTGCCTACCGCGACCATCATCTGAAAGGCTCTTGAATAAAGAAAGTCTCCAACGAGAACAGAGGTCGCATTTCCCCAAAGGTCATTGGCCGTTTGTCTTCCGCGCCTTAATTCAGACTCATCGACAACGTCATCATGCAGGAGCGTTGCGGTGTGGATGAATTCGATTACGGCCGCAAGGTCGATATGCGCAGTGCCTTGGTACCCAAGAGCGTGAGCGCTTAGGACTACCGTGACCGGCCTGAGTCTCTTGCCACCCGCTGCGATAATGTAACGCCCGACTTCCTGGATGAGCGCTACATCCGAGACCAGCTGACTCTGTATGTGACGGTTTACCCCATTCATATCGCCACTGGCGAGGTTAAGGACATTTTTTAGGAGCAGGTCAGCATTTTCGACGGTTTTAACGTCCGAATTTCCCGCTGATTTAATAGAATGAATAGAGCCCATACACCGATGATAACGTGTTGGCAGGGCCACAGATGTCAAAACGTTTCTTTAAATTGACCAAAAAGCCAGTTTCGCCTAAAATTCGCGACCTTCGCGGGCTCTTCTGAAGAGCCTTTTCGGGCCGACCGGAAGGTTGGTAACTTTAATGGGTAGACAAATAATGTACGCAGTGGTGCAAACAGGCGGCAAACAGTATCGACTCGGTGTTGGCGATAACGTTCGGGTCGAAAAGCTCGCGGGCGAACCTGGTGAGGTGGTCGAACTACCCAAGGTGCTTGTGATTGGCGATGGCGAAAAAGTCTCCATCGGAGATCCAGTAATCGCGGGAGCCTCCGTCAAAGCAGAAATAGTGAGCCACGGTCGAGATAAGAAGATTCGAGTGTTTAAAATGAAACGCCGAAAAAAATATCGTCGTACACAAGGGCATCGGCAATCCTTCACTCAATTACGCGTAACAGAAATTACCAGTTGATTGATTTAGTCAACATCGGGAGATAAAGCACAATGGCACATAAGAAAGCAGGCGGCAGTTCAAGAAACGGTCGCGATTCAGAGTCGAAACGATTGGGCGTGAAGCGTTATGCCGGAGAAACAGTGCTCGCAGGTAATATTCTGGTTCGCCAACGGGGCACCGCTTTTCATCCTGGAGATAACGTTGGCCTGGGTAAAGACCACACCTTGTTCGCGCTGTCGGAAGGGAAGGTCAATTTCAGCATCAAAGGTCCTAAGAATCGCAGAACCGTGAGTGTCCTCACGGAACAGTAGGAAGGAGTACTTAACTTCTTGAAAACCCCGCTGTATGAGCGGGGTTTTTTTTCGCCGCAAAGGAAGCAAAATGAAGTTTGTCGACGAAGCATCAATCACAGTACAAGCCGGCAATGGCGGCAATGGCGCGCTGAGTTTTCGTCGGGAGAAATTTGTGCCGCGGGGTGGTCCTGATGGTGGCGATGGAGGGCGAGGCGGCGACGTGTTGTTGAAAGCGACCACTGGCCTTAACACCCTTGCTGATTTTCGGTATACCCGAAAATTTAAAGCCAAAACCGGGCAGGCTGGAGCAGGGCGAAATTGCACGGGTGCCTCAGGGGATGATTGTATGGTTCGGGTTCCAGTCGGCACGCTGGTTTACTCAGAGGAGACCGAGGAGTTATTGGTTGATCTTCGGGAGCACGATCAGATCTTCAAAATAGCAGCAGGCGGGCGAGGGGGTGTTGGCAATGCCCGCTTTAAGTCATCCGTGAATCAAACACCACGACGGACTATCCCCGGGGGCGAAGGGGATCAGCGACTCATTCGCCTTGAGCTTCAAGTCTTGGCGGATGTGGGTCTTTTGGGTTTGCCGAATGCTGGAAAATCGACTTTGCTGGCTCAGATTTCTGCAGCGACGCCAAAAATCGCCGATTACCCTTTTACGACCCTGCACCCTCAACTAGGGGTAGTTGATATCGCACCCGGTGCAAGCTTTGTCGTCGCAGATATCCCGGGGCTTATTGAGGGTGCCGCTAAAGGCGCGGGACTCGGCTTCCAGTTTCTGCGCCATCTTCAGCGCACTCATCTCTTGTTACATCTTGTCGACATTAGTGATATGGCAGGAGATCCACCGTTGAAGGCGATCGAAACCGTGATGACTGAGCTTGAAGCATTCGATTCAGCTCTCGCCACCCGCACCCGATGGCTGGTCTTTAATAAAGCTGATACGCTAGATAAAGCTTCGGCGACACAAATTTGTCGATCGGTTTGCGATGAACTTAATTGGACCGGCCCGTGGCATTTAGTGTCGGGAGTGAGTGGCCAAGGGTGCGCCGAACTTTGCCAAAGTGTATGGCAGGCGCTGGCTTTAGACGATGACTAACACCAAACAAAGCCCCTCACGCACCCAGAGATGGGTTATTAAGCTCGGCAGCGCTTTGCTCGCAGGCCCAGATTCAGGTCTGAATAGCGCTTTGATCACCGCACTGGCGGATTGCTGCTCCCAGCTTCGGCAGAAAGGTGTTGATCTTGTGCTTGTGTCGTCTGGCGCGATTGCAAATGGAATGGCTCAGCTCGGCTGGCATCAAAGACCTCATGAATTGCATCAACTTCAAGCTGCCGCGGCGGTTGGCCAGATGGGTCTAATAAACGCCTATCAACGGGCCTTCGAAGCGCATGACATTCAAACCGCTCAGGTATTGCTGACGAGTGCTGATCTTAACCACAGAGTGCGTTATCTCAACGCGAGAAGTGCGCTTCGCTCGATGCTCGGTCTTGGGATTATTCCGGTGATCAATGAAAACGACACCGTAGCAACGGAAGAGATCAAATTTGGCGACAATGATTCACTCGGCGCCTTGGTGGGAAATCTTGTTGAGGCTGATTACCTGATCATTCTGACGGATCAGGAGGGTCTTTTTAAGGATGACCCCCGAATCAACCCTAATACGACACTCATTCGCGAAGGTCGCGCCGGTGACCCTTTGCTAGAAAAGTTTGCCGGTGGCAGTGGTGTTTTGGGTCGGGGCGGGATGCAAACGAAACTACAAGCTGCCGCTAAAGTGGCGCGGTCCGGGGCATCAACCGTAATTTGCTCCGGGCAAGATATGCAGAATCTGCTGAAGGTTTTTGAGGGTGATGTGCCCGGCACGCTACTTCATGCGTCTTCGGGTCGGATTGCGGCACGCAAGCAATGGCTCGCAGACCGGATGCAATCAAGCGGAAAACTGTTTTTAGATGCAGGTGCCGTTGAAGTGCTGGAAGGATCCGGTCGCAGTCTACTTCCTGTCGGCGTGAGTAAGGTGACGGGGAGTTTCTTACGTGGCGATTTGGTTGATTGCGTTGCACTTGATTCCGGTCGGATCGTTGCTCGCGGATTGGTCAACTACTCCGCTGAAGAGAGCGCAAAGATCGCCGGTCGCGCGAGTGGCGACATTGAGCGAATACTGGGGTTTGTCGATGAACCTGAGATCGTTCATCGAGACAACATGGTGGTGTTGTGATTGCAGGCCGATTTTGACGGCCCGTAGATCTCAGGCCGCGACTTTCGCTTTCAATCGAGCGTTTAGACGACCCTTCAGGCGTGCAGCGCGGTTGGGGTGTGTTAACCCTTTTCGAGCTGCCCGATCAACTTTAGAGCTGAGTTCTCGATATGTTGTTTTCGCAGTCTCGAGGTCGTTGCTCTCGAGTGCGCCAATAAAGCGTTTTATCGAGGTGCGCATGCTGGAGCGTTGCGCAATGTTGCGAGTTCGACTGACCGCCGCCTGTTTGGCGCGTTTGCGTGCTTGAGGAGAATTTGCCAATTGTATGTTCCGTGAAAAAACGACGCGGAATTATCGAAAAAATGGACCGTTTTGTCAACGGTCGCTCCTAAACTAGGTTTAAATTGAGGCTTTAGGGTCTTATTCAAGATAGATTTTAAGAAAGCTAAGATGGCAAACGCAAAATTTGCAATGATACGGTTCGTCGGGACGGTGGGGGGAATGACGCTATTTTCCCGAATCTCGGGCCTTATTCGGGATATCGCTTTTGCCCAGTTCTTGGGTAGTGGGGCGATCGCGGACGCGTTTTTTGTCGCGTTCAGAATTCCTAATTTTTTTCGACGAATCTTTGGTGAGGGCGCGCTGTCTGTCGCTTTTGTCCCGGTTTATTCAGAATTTGAAACCCAGTACCCGGAAAGGGAGACCAAGGCATTTCTTGACTTAATGGCGGGCCGACTCGGCGTGGTGTTGATGGTATTTACGATGATCGGTGTCGTGGGGGCGCCTGTATTCGTGCAGGTGATGGCGCCAGGTTTTTCAAGTGATCCTGAAAAGTTTGAGGCGACGGTCGTTATGCTTCGTTGGACTTTCCCCTATCTTTTCTTTATTTCGCTGGTCGCGCTTGCCGCCGGCATCCTAAATACGCACAACCGATTTGCCGCAGCTGCTGCGACACCGATCCTTTTGAATGTTTGTTTGATTGTGACCGTATGCTTTTTTGTGCCGGCCAATATCGATTCGTCGATAGTGCTTGGCGTTGGAGTCTTAATCGCGGGAATAATTCAATTCGCGTTTCAGTTTCCATTTCTAAAGCGGGTTTCAAGAATTCCATCCCCTAAGTTACTGGCGAAAGACAAGACTCAGGCGCGCGGCGCCGAAGGTGTCAAGCAGGTCATGACACTCATGGTGCCCGCAATCTTTGGTGTTTCAATTGCGCAGATTAATCTTTTGATCAACACAGTTCTCGCCTCCTTTTTAGTCACCGGTAGCGTGTCGTGGCTGTATTACTCTGATCGCCTTATGGAATTTCCGTTAGGCGTATTTGGTGTTGCACTTGCAACGGTTATTCTGCCGTCTTTGTCGCGCCATATCGCGGAAAATCAAGAGGACGCGTACAACGAAACACTTAATTGGGCGCTAAAACTCGTTTTTTTGGTTTGTCTGCCAGCGGCTGTTGGTCTCGTGCTTTTGGCGTTCCCGCTGATTGTGACGCTTTTCAATTATGGCGCGTTCTCTGATATGGATGCGGAAATGTCAGCCAGGAGTCTTGCCGCGTTCTCAATCGGTCTTGTCGGATTTGTCGCCGTAAAAGTACTCGCGCCCGGGTTTTATGCGCGGAAGAACACAAAGACGCCAGTGATGATTGGTGCTGTGGCGATGGGAGTCAATGCTGTCGTTGCGCTTTCCTTGATCTGGAATTTTGACCACGTTGGGCTTGCGTTGGCGACAAGCATCGCGGGACTTGTTAATGCTGGGTTGCTATTTTGGCAGCTCAAGAAAGTGAGTCGATTTTCGCTTAGCCCGGGGTGGCCCGGTTTTCTGTTAAAGGTGTTGATTTCGGTTGGCGCCATGGGATTAGTTCTTTTTTGGGGCGTCCCTGATGATATTTTTTGGCTTAACTCTGATGTATTTCAACGAGTGATCAGCCTGGCTTTCTGGATTGTCACTGGCAGTATGGTTTATGTGGTCACGCTGTATCTTTGCAGATTACCCGTGCATCGTTTTTTTGAACGGGAAAAAAGTTGATCGATCAAAAATCTGCGGTCGTTGTCGCAATAATTAGCGAACTCGGTGATGAGCGTATTTTCTCGCTCTCTGATGCCCATCAGACACTGGATTTAGTTCAGAAGCTCACCCGGACTGCAGTGAAGGAACTGGCTCCTTGTCAGTCTAAAATGAACGGCATGTTGGATTGTGACCCTCGGCTGGTTGCGCTTGAAAAAGAGTTTGAAGTTATTGTGCGAAAGTGGGTAATGCAAGTTCGGCGTCTTGGTATAAAGGTTTACGGATTGTGGGAGTTGGGTTTTGATACCGGAGATGGCTATCTGTGTTGGCGATATCCTGAGATTCGTTTGGCATACTTTCTGGAGTATGGAGAAGATTTTCAATGTCGTCGGCCCTTAAAATCAGTAATTGAAGAGACGCAGCCCGAGTGGGCGTTTCAGTAATTTTTGGCAGTTAAAAACATAATGAGACTCATTAGAGACCTTCACAGCCTACGGGAATCGACACGACCTTCGGTAGTGTCCATCGGTAACTATGATGGCGTGCATGTCGGGCATGTGAAACTCCTAGACCTACTGAAAGCAAAATCAGATGCACTCGGGGGCCAAGCAACCGTGCTGACTTTTGAGCCGCACCCGCATGAGTTCTTTAGTCCTATGAATGCACCACCGAGGTTGATTAGGTGGCGAGATAAGGTTGAAAAACTCAAAGCGCAGGACGTACACCAGGTCATGACACTGCGTTTTAATGAAACACTTTCCCAAACCTCTGCAGAAGATTTTGTGAAGCAGGTGCTGGTTGACGCTTTAAACACGCAACACGTCGTCATCGGGGATGACTTCCGTTTTGGGCGCAAGCGCCACGGAGATGTGGCGATGCTGGAATCGCTGGGTCATAAATACGGCTTTAGTCTTACCACGATTGATACTTGCATGCTTGAGGGGGAGCGAATCAGCAGCACACGAATTCGGGAAGCGCTGCGGGCCGATGATTTTAATTTGGCACATCGACTCCTGGGTTATCCATTTTCGATTCGAGGTCGAGTTGCGCATGGGGATAAACGGGGGCGTACTATCGGATTTCCGACCGCGAATATTGTTTTGCCCAGTGATAATTTGCCGGTATGGGGTGTTTACGCGGTTAGGATGCACTTCAAAAACCAGCCGTCAAAGACGGGGGTTGCTAATGTAGGAATTCGGCCGACCGTTGGCGGAGACCGGGTGTTGTTAGAGACGCATCTTTTCGATTTTGACGGAGACATCTATGGGTGCCGCATCGAGATTGAATTTGCTTCAAAGATAAGAAATGAAGAAAAGTTTGAATCATTTCAACAGTTAAAAGACCAGATCGAGCGCGATGCGGCTGCCGCTCGCGCTTGGTTTGACATCAATTCTTAATCTGGCGCGGTGTAGTGGCTCAACGCATTGACCAAAGAATAATATTTTTCTTACTTGCTGCCGGCTTGGCGGGAATTGATTGGTGGTCGAAAAGCTTGATGCAGGAAACGCTTCAGGTCGAAGGTGTAATTCCGGTTTTTGAAGGACTGCGGTTTGTATTGGTATACAACCATGGCGCCGCATTTGGCTTTTTGAGTTCAGCCGGTGGTTGGCAGCGCGGGCTTTTTATTTTGCTCGCAGTCATGGTTAGCATTTATCTGGGCTATCGACTCTGGCTGGCTCGCCCCGATGAGCGAAACTTCAATTTAGGGCTGGTTTTTATTTTAGGTGGTGCGGTCGGAAATCTAATCGATCGCATCGTCCTCGGTTACGTTGTTGACTTCATCGATATTTATTTTCAAAACTGGCATTGGCCTGCATTTAATGTGGCAGATATCGCTATCTCGGTGGGTGCGGGGATCGTTATTTTGGATAGCCTTGGCATCGGCCGAGCATCCGGTAAAAAGGATTAATCATGAGTGACCTTAAGGCAAAGTTAGGGGATCAGGTCAATATTCGTTATCAGATCTTCGATAGCGAAGGTGCGCTTCTTGACGGGGCGCAGGATTCGCCGGAGCAAATTACGCTCGGATCGGGAGAGTTGCCCACGCCGGTTGAATCGGCGATCCTCGGATCGGGAGAGGGTGATATCGAAAGGGTGTCGATCTGTGGAAATGACGGCGCATTTGGCCAGCATGATCCGGACCGCCTGCAAACATTGTCGCTAGAGCAGTTCTCCGAAATTGAATCAACCGAGATGGGGGCGCTGATTGAGTTTGAGTTACCCAGTGGAGAGATATTGGTTGGAGTGGTTGCGAGCAAAACTGAATTAGAGATTCAGATCGATTTTAATCACCCATTAATCGGACGAGATTGTTTGTATGAGGTCGAGGTGGTATCCATTGGATCAACAAATGATCTTTGATGCGGATGGATAAGAGCGAGGAAAATAAAGCGGTGAGTCATTTTAATATTCAACTCGCGAATCCGAGAGGATTTTGTGCGGGGGTTGATCGCGCGATTGACATTGTTGAGCGAACGCTCTCAATTATTGGCCCGCCGGTGTATGTTCGACATGAAGTTGTGCACAATCGGTTTGTGGTCGATGATTTGCGAGGAAAAGGAGCGGTTTTTGTGCAGGAGCTTGATGAAGTGCCGGATGGATGCACCGTTATTTTTAGCGCCCACGGTGTTTCTCGTGAAATCAAAGAAGAAGCGAAGAAGCGAAAACTTCATGTGTTTGACGCAACGTGCCCCCTCGTAACCAAAGTGCATAGCGAAGTTATCCAGTACGGAAAACAAGGCAAAACTGTGATTCTCGTGGGCCATGCGGGGCATCCTGAAGTTGAGGGCACGATGGGACAGGCTACAGGAGATGTTTTGTTGGTGGAGACTGTTGAGGATGTGACTCGGCTTGAGGTCACAGACGACACTTCTTTGGCGTTTGTAACGCAGACAACCCTTTCGGTTGATGACACAAGTCAAATTCTCGGTGCACTTAGAAAGCGATTCCCTCTGATTGAAGGTCCGAGGCGGGACGATATTTGTTACGCCACTCAGAATCGTCAGGACGCAGTCCGTGAGTTGGCCACGACCTGTGATGCCATATTAGTGGTGGGATCATCGAACAGTTCAAATTCCAATCGTCTGCGGGAGTTAGCAGAGCAAGAGGGAGCAAAGTCGGTATTAATAGACGGCGCTGGCGATATTGATCCGTCGTGGGTTCTGAGCGCGAAAACGATCGGAGTGACGGCCGGCGCTTCAGCACCTGAAGTTCTGGTTAAGGATGTCATTGCGAGGCTGACAGATTTGGGAGGCGTTGTTCAGGGTGAAACGCATCCTGCAGATGAAGGGATCTCTTTTTCGCTTCCGGTTGAGTTGAGAGAGAGCCGGTAACGGTTTATAAAAGCGCAGTCAAGACTGTCTGGGCAGAAGATTAATGGAATTAATCATTATCGGTGTTTTATATGTGATTGGTGCAGGTCTTTGGACGGCGAAAATGGGAACTCAGCACAAGTACACCTTTGCGTTCACGATTGGATGGCTGGTGATCTTGTTGACTATCTATCTGATGATCGCACCAACCGTTATCGATCCGACAGATTAAAAGGTAGAATCCCATCCTGCTGTTTGGATAGCCGGTGTAGCTCAGTTGGTAGAGCAGCGCATTCGTAATGCGAAGGTCGTAGGTTCGAATCCTATCTCCGGCACCAGGTTTGTGCACTCGCGGTCCCCACTTTAACGATCCTGCCTATGAACATTGAAAACAGAAAAAGAGTTCTCGTAACTGGAGGCGCCGGGTTTCTGGGCTCGCATTTGTGTGATCGACTGGTGGCCGCTGGGGATGATGTAGTTTGCGTGGATAATTTTTATACAGGCGATAAGCGCAATATTGCTGAATTGCGCGATCAACCTAACTTTGAGTTGATTCGCCACGATATCACGTTCCCGCTTTACGTAGAGGTTGATGAGATTTACAACCTTGCATGTCCGGCCTCACCCGTCCACTATCAGCGCGACCCGGTCCAAACGACAAAGACATGTGTCCACGGGGCGATCAATATGCTCGGTCTTGCGAAGCGAACGGGAGCACGGATTTTTCAAGCTTCAACCAGTGAGGTTTACGGAGACCCTGAAGTGCATCCCCAAAAAGAATCGTATTGGGGGCGCGTGAATCCTATCGGTATTCGATCTTGCTACGATGAAGGCAAACGTTGCGCCGAAACTCTTTTTTTTGATTACCATCGGCAATATGGTCTTGACATAAAAGTCGCTCGAATTTTCAACACCTACGGCCCCCGCATGCATCCTGACGACGGTCGGGTGGTCTCAAATTTTATTGTCCAGGCGCTTAAAGGTGATCCCATCACGATCTATGGAGATGGAAGTCAGACCCGATCGTTTTGTTTTGTCGATGACCTGGTCGACGCCTTTTTGAGATTAATGGAAACCGATAATGAAGTTACCGGTCCGGTCAACCTAGGGAATTCAGCTGAGTTTACGATCGCGGAGCTTGCCGGACTGGTTGTTGAGTTGGTGGGCTCAAGTTCCGAAATTGTGTACCGGCCGTTGCCGCAAGATGATCCGTTGCAAAGGCAGCCTGATCTAACGCTAACCAGTCAACTTCTCGACTGGAGGCCGAAGGTGAGCCTCGAGGAGGGGTTGCGTCCGGTGATTGACTATTTTCGAGGCGTGCTGGAATCAGGCTAAATCGCTTTAGTCGGGTATTGATTTTTTAATAATCGAGGCAGGCTCACCTCACGAGTCAGTGTTAACCTCAGAATCGCTCCTGAACTTTAAAAAAGGGAGCGAAAATGAAAAATTTCCTTGATTTTACGGGCTGGTTTATCAGCACGATGGTAGCGGCCTTCCTTGCAGCCGTTTTTATCCCGATGATCGGAGCAGGGCTCGATAGTGGTCACCTTCTCGGCCTTGAGCTATGTTTGAGTATCGGCGGCGGGAGTGGAATTTATCTTCTTTTTCAGGGCCGAAAAATCGCTGGGCTGTGTCAACTCACGACACTCAAAAAAGCAAAGCGTGAAAAATCAGAGCCAAGACTGATCGAAGTATTTAACGTCAGCTAGCGATTCAAGATTTAAGAAGAGCTGGGGTTAAGGCCCATTAACATTTATTTGTAGAAACCGGGCTCCCCGGCAGGGCGGGTTTTGAAACGCTTATGCACCCAGAGGTACTGATCAGGTGCTTGTGTAATGCAGTTTTCAATCACTGCATTCATTGCTGTCGTGTCGGTCTCATCGTTGCCACTCGGGAAATCTTTAAGTGGCTCACCAAAAACAATCTCAAAACCTTTGCCGTCCGGCTTCAGGTAGGTCGCGCAAGTCAGCGCTTTCGCTCGGCCTAATTTCGAGAGTTTGCCAAGTACGGGCCAGGTCGCAGTTGAAATTCCAAAAAATGGCGCAAAAAGTGCACGGCGCGGCCCCGGATCCTGATCCGGAAGGTAATAACAAGGTTTACCCTGTTGAATTGCCCGAATCAGGCCTTTTAAATTACTTTTTCGCTCGAACAGTTTGCTGCCAAACCGTTGTCTCGCTTTAAGCATCGCTCGATCAAAAACAGGGTTATGACTATATTGGTAGATGCTTATTCCATCAAATCGAAGTGAAAGGAAAATACCCCCTAGTTCAAGTCCCACCATATGGGGCGCAATTAGAACGGCGCCTTGTCCCGTCTCCAGTATTTCGGTGAGTAAGTGTTGATTTTTTACGGTCACTAAAGATAAAAGCTTGTCTTTAGGTGCCCACCAGATGGTTCCCGTATAGAGGGCCATTCTGGCTATGTTTCGAAAGTTTTCTTTAACGAGTTGTTGAATCTCGACCTTGGATTTATGGGGCATGCAAAGCTCAAGATTTCGCTCTGCAATTCGACGTCTTGAGGATACGAGTGTTCGAAGCAGATCTCCGATCACGGTTCCGACAGGGTAAAGGATTCGCATTGGGATTAGACTTAAAGCCCATAGGAAACCCAGACCTATCCAACTTGCAAGATAGCGAGGCCTAAAAGGATTCCCAGCATTTCGTTTCATAGTCTGTATTTTAGAAGAATAAATGCCTCGTGGTTGTAATCCAGGTTCGAGCTTTCTTTGGAGAGCATAAAGATTTTGACGCGATCTTATAAAATTTATGGATAAGAAAAGCCGATGTTCCGCCGCCATCGTGTGGTATATTTTTCGCGCTGGATTTAGCGACCTTTGGGTCGATTCTTACCTTGAGGAGGCCTTTTGACCGAGACAATCGTACTCACCGCGGAAATGGTGGCGGTGATGGGCATCTTGGGCCTTACTATCTTTCTTTTTGCTTTCGAAGTGGTGCGCGTTGATGTTGCGGCGGTCTGCATCATGGTTTTGTTAGGGCTGACGTCAATGCTCCCGGGTTACGATGGCCTGATTCCGGTTGAACACCTCTTTGACGGATTCTCCAGTAACGCGGTTATTTCAATTATCGCAGTGATGATTATTGGCGCAGGTTTGGATAAGACCGGCATTATGAGTCAATTGGCCGGCAAGATTCTTAAATATGGCGGCCGGACAGAGAGTCGAATTATCGCGATTATCTCTGCAACCGTAGGTGTTATTTCTAGCTTTATGCAGAATATCGGTGCTGCTGCGTTGTTTTTGCCGGTTGTCACGCGAATTGCTCGACGCGGAAATCTGCCGATCTCGCGACTGTTAATGCCAATGGGTTTTTGTGCGATTTTAGGTGGGACCATGACGATGGTTGGCTCAAGCCCGCTCATCTTATTAAACGATCTGATTCAAACCTCAAATCGCACCCTTCCCTCGACGGTTGATCAGATGCAAAGTTTCTCTTTGTTTTCGGTTTCGCCAATTGGTCTGGTGATGTTGGTCAGCGGAATTTTGTATTTTATTTTCTTAGGGCGTTACGTGCTTCCGGTAGTAAAAGACAAGCCTCAAGAAATGGGTAGCACCTTGCAGTACTTCTCAGAGGTGTATGGTATCTCGGGCCAGGTTTTTGAGGCTCGAATAACAGCCGATAGTCCTCTCGCGGGGACGCTGATATCGGAGATTGGTAGTGCGGGTCGGGGAGGGTGGATCGTCGCCGTCCGTACCGGTGACGAGCTTACGGTAGCGCCTTCAGGCGATACTCCACTTTGGGAGGGTACTGACCTCGCCATTATGGGTCCACTGGAATCAGTGGAGGCTTTTTGTCGAGACCAGGCCCTTGAACTCAGCAAAGAGATGGATGTTTTCTCTGAAATTTTGAGTCCGACGGCGGCAGGAATTACGGAAGTTGTCGTGCCACCAGACTCTAATGTGATTGGGCAATCGATAAAAGAGCTTGCGGTACGCCAAAGATACGGAGCGACCGTTTTGGCCATTTTCCGGATCGATCAGGTCATTGACCGAGATCTACCCGAGTTTGTGGTCCAGGCGGGAGATACGCTCGTGCTTCATGCCCGGTGGAAAAATATTGCCCCGATAGCAGAGAATAATGACTTCGCGGTTGTGACCGATTTTCCGAGAGACGATACGCGCCCGAATAAACTTCCACACGCGATTATCTTTTTCGTAATTACGCTTGGACTGATTCTATTTTCGGATATGCTACTGTCAGCCGCGCTGATGACTGGCGCTATTGGCATGATTATTTCTGGCGTGCTTCGAGTCGATGAAGCATATCAATCGATTGGATGGCAGAGCGTGTTCTTGCTTGCGAGCCTGATTCCGCTCGGTCTGGCGGTCGAAACCACCGGAACCGCAGCGTGGATTGCGCAGCAGACCCTGGTGATGATGGGAGATGTCCCTATTTGGGTCCTACAGACTATGGTCGCAGTGCTCGCGACCATTTTTACGTTGCTGATGTCTAATGTCGGCGCGACCGTTTTATTGGTGCCGCTCGCGGTCAATATCGCTGTCGGCGCTGGCGGAGATCCAGCAGTTTTCGCGCTAACCGTTGCCTTGGCAACTTCAAACTCGTTTCTGATACCGACTCATCAGGTTAATGCACTGATCATGGGGCCAGGTGGTTATCGGGTAACTGATTTTATAAAGGCGGGCGGCATGATGACGATCCTGTTCCTTGTGATCATGATGGTGATGTTGAATCTTCTTTTTTAAAATCTTGAATCTCGATCGATTGCTAAAGACTCCCAAGTAAGAATCGTTTTTTTTCGTTTTGAGCCCCAACGATACTGACCAAAGTGACCGCCAGCTCTCACCACGCGGTGGCAGGGTATTAAAAAAGAAATCGCATTTTGGCCAACTGCGGTTCCAAGTGCCCTGACGGCGTTGGGGCGATCTATCCGAGCGGCAAGTTCTCCGTACGCAATGGTGCTGCCAAGCGGTATACCCAATAGTGCGCGCCAGACTTGAAGCTGAAATGCAGATCCTTTCACTAGCACGGCAAGGGGTTTATTCGGTAATTGTCCTTTGCCCGGAAAAATAGTTTTTACAATATCTTGAGTAGCCGATTGATCGTGGATTAACACAGCACCGGGCCAGGTCGTGCCGAGCGAATGCAAGTCTTTCTTGAAGCTGCCGTCATGAAAAGAAAGCCAGCAAATTCCTTTATCGGTTAATCCGATTAGGCAGATCCCAAACGGGGTTGTGTGCTGTCCATACCGGATTTCTAGATCTTTGCCTTCTCGTTTAAAATCTCCGGGCGACATTCCGTGGAAGGTAAGAAATAAATCGTGTAGCCGACTTGATCCGGATAAGCCACTCTCCAAAGCGGAAGACGTATTGCTGAGGCCCGCTCTCAGATCGCATTGGCTATGATTCAGCGTCAGAGACTGCAGGAAGCGTTTGGGACTAATGCCAACCCAGCGTGAAAATAGCCGATTCATGGCTGAGGCGCTCAGTCCAAGCGTGCCAGCGACCCGTTTCAGATCAGGTTGCTCGTCAGCATGGGCCTCAATAAACTCAATCGCCCGGGTTGCGAGCTGGTAGTCTCTCAAGAGGGTGGATTTTGAACTAGCCATAGGGGTAGAGGATATTGGTTTCACCAAACCGATAGCAACCCGATTCTTGCAATTTTGCTTGACCCGATCAGCATTGACTTTCTAGACTCAAAATCAGTCAACCACGAGTGGTTTTGATCGGACGTTATTGGATCTCGCACATCGTTTTGGAGGGAATATGTCAAATGAATGCCCCGATAGGGCACAAGTCGTCATTATTGGTGGCGGTGTTATCGGCTGTAGCGTTGCCTATCATCTTGCAGAGTTAGGATGGACTGATGTTGTATTGATTGAGCGCAAGTCGTTAACGAGTGGGACGACCTGGCATGCCGCTGGGTTAGTCGGACAGCTGCGCGCGACCCAAAATTTAACGCGGATGGCGCAGTATACGACTGATCTTTATGCGAACCTCGAAAGTCTTACAGGTCAGGCCACCGGATTTCGTCAGAACGGATCCTTGAGTCTGGCAACGGACCCCGAGCGGTTTGAGGAGCTAAAGCGTGGCGCCTCAATGGCGAGTTGTTTTGGTCTTGAGGTCGAGGTCATAACGCCAGAAGAGGCGCTAAAACTTTATCCGATTATGACCACCGAAAATCTGGTGGGCGCGGTGTTTTTACCGCGCGATGGCCAAACCAATCCAATAGACACCACGCAGGCTTTAGCTCGCGGGGCGCGGAATAAAGGAGTCAAAATCCTCGAGAAAACACAGGCAACCAGTTTAGAAAAAAAGAGTGGCCGAGTGCATGCTGTGATTACTGATCAAGGGCGAATTGAATGCGACTTTGTTGTTAACTGTGCCGGGATGTGGGGAAGGCAGGTGGGAGAGATGGCGGGTGTCTCAGTGCCGCTCCATGCGGCCGAACATTTTTATGTCGTCACTGAACCCATCCCTGATTTGCCGCGTGACTTACCCGTCGTTCGGGAACCCTCGGCATGCAATTATTATAAAGAAGAAGCCGGCAAGCTCATGGTTGGAATGTTTGAACCAGTTGCAAAACCTTGGGGTATGGAGGGGATTCCGGACGATTTTGAGTTCGGGACCTTGCCTGAAGACGTCGATCATATTGAGGAGCAATTGGGATATGCAATTGATCGAATCCCAATTCTTGGCGAAACCGGAATTAAGATTTTCTTTAACGGCCCCGAGAGCTTCACGCCCGACAATCGTTATTTTTTGGGTCCATCACCTGAAGTGTCTAATTTCTTTGTAGCAGCAGGCTTTAACTCAATTGGAATCCAATCTGCTGGTGGTGCCGGTAAGGTCTTGGCAGAATGGATTGTTAAAGGGCGGGCACCGATGGATTTATGGGATGTTGATATTCGGCGGATGATGCCTTTTCAAAAAAATAAACACTATTTGCATGATCGCACGGTTGAAGCGCTCGGTCTTTTGTATGCCATGCATTGGCCTTTCAGACAGCCTGAAAGCGCACGCGGTGTTCGAACCTCTCCGTTTCATCTTCGATTGAAGGCGCATGGCGCTTGTTTTGGAGAAACAGCGGGCTGGGAGCGGGCGAACTGGTTTGCACCCAGTGGGATAGATCCGGTTTATGAGTACAGTTTTAAAAAACAAAACTGGTTCCCTTTCTCGGCATCTGAACATTGCGCGGTCAGGGAGCGTGTTGGTGTTTTTGATATGAGCTCGTTTGGCAAGTTTCTATTGCAGGGACCAGATGCTTGCAAGGTGTTAAATCGCGTTGGCGCCAATCAGGTGGATGTTGCGCCGGGCAAAGTGGTTTACACCCAATGGCTTAACGATCAAGGGGGAATTGAATCTGATCTTACGGTGACCCGAATATCGGAAGATCAGTATCTTGTCGTGACCGCGGCTGCATCTCAAATGAGGGACCTATACTGGCTAAGGGAAAGCATAAGAGCCGATGAGCGGGCCTATGTGACTGATGTGACCGCTGGATATGGTGTTCTTAGCGTAATGGGCCCTAAGTCGAGAGAGCTGCTTGCACAAATGACTCCCGCAAATCTGTCCAATGAAGCATTTGAGTTTGGTACCTCCCAAGAAATAGAGATGGGTTACGGTCTCGTAAGGGCGAGTCGGATCTCTTACGTTGGAGAGCTGGGATGGGAGCTGTACGTGCCCAGTGATTTTGCGCTCGGAATCTTTGATCTCTTGATAGAAAAAGGAGAGGCGTTTGACCTCGCGCCAGCCGGCCTGCACGCGCTCAATAGTCTGCGGATTGAAAAAGCCTACCGTCACTGGGGTCACGACATTGGTCCTGATGATGATCCACTTCAGGCAGGATTGGGTTTCGCTATTGATTGGAATAAGTCGGAGGGATTTCGTGGGCGTGAGGCGCTTTCGCGCGCGGCTGACAGCCTCCCGAGCAGAAGAATGGTTCAGTTCTTGCTGCAGGAGCCTGATCAGATGCTCTATCACGAGGAACCCATCTGGCGGGACGGTGAGCGAGTGGGCCGGACCACGTCGGGAATGTATGGCCATTCGTTAGGTGGCTGTATTGGACTAGGTTACGTTTCTCATGAGTCTGGCGTTGATCGCGCTTTTGTTTCTGAGGGGAATTGGGAAGTGGAGGTGGCCGGAGAGAGAATCGCGGCAAAGGCCAGTTTATCGCCCATGTACGATCCGAGATCAGAGAGGGTTCGCGCGTAAACTGATGACCGAAAAACTATTCCAGCATGACGCTTATTTAAAAGAGTGTTCGGCAACCGTTGTTGATGTCGTTGATAACGGCATTGTTCTCGATCGTACAGTGTTTTACGCTCAGGGCGGCGGGCAGCCTGGCGATATCGGACGCATTGTGACGAGTGGGGGTCGAACGATCGCGGTAGACGGTACCGTGTTGCATCGCGATACCGGAGTCCACCTTCATCTGCACGAGCAGGGCGACGCTCTTCCTGAAATCGGCGAAACGGTGATTGCAAGCATTAACTGGGATCGCAGATATCGGTTGATGCGGATGCACAGTTGCATGCATATGCTTTGTGCAGTGATTGATGCGCCGGTGACGGGTGGGTCGGTTTCCGATGGTCGAGCACGCCTTGATTTTGATCTACCCACGCCCCCCGATAAGGAAGCGATTCAGTGCGCGCTCGAGAAATTGATTTCGAGTGATCAGCCGATGGAACTTCGCTGGATCTCAGGACAAGAATTGCGTGACCAGCCCGAACTCGTAAGAACAATGTCAGTAAGTCCGCCAATTGGTGACGGCGACGTCCGGCTGGTTAATTTTCAGGGAATCGATCTGCAGCCCTGTGGCGGCACCCATGTATCCCGATCAGGCGAAATCGGGGCCGTGAAAGTTCGAAAGATTGAAAAAAAGGGTAAGCAAAACCGACGCGTTATTATTGAATTTGCCTGACCACTCGCCACTCAATTCGATCGATTAAATGTTGGAGTCAGGCACGGCATTTTTTTTGGTCATGACAAATTCGCGAAGCGCTTCGTCCATGCCCTCATCAATAGGGGGCGCTTCATACTCATCCAACATTTTTTTCCAGGTACTATTGGCCCGTTGCGCAGCGTCGAGAGCTCCTTCCGATTGCCATTGTTCAAAGCTATTGTTATCCGCCGTTGTTGATCGATAAAAAGCGGTTTCAAAGTTGGCCTGCGTGTGTTCACACCCTAAGAAGTGATTCCCTGGACCGACTGTTGCGAGCGCGTCCATTGCTTGCCCATTTTCCGAGGCGTCAACGCCAGATAAAAAGACTTCGATCATTCCGGCCTGGTCTGCATCGAGTATAAATTTCTCGTAGCCCATGGCGAGGCCACCTTCCAACCAACCTGCCGTGTGGAGCATGAAGTTGACGCCGGCAAGCATGGCGCTTTGTAACGTATTGGCCGCTTCGTATGCGGCCTGCGCATCCGGCAGTTTGGAGCCACAGAGTCCGCCACCACTGCGAAACGGTACGCCCAATCTTCGGGCCAGTGCGGCGCATATGAAGATGACCATTGATGGCTCGGGTGTCCCAAAGGTGGGGGCACCTGACTGCATCGAAACCGCGCTCGAGAATGTCCCGAAGATAACCGGGGCTCCTTTGCGGGTAAGTTGGGTGAAACATATCCCGGCGAGTGCCTCTGCAAGAATCTGCGTGCACGTACCCACGATGGTGACGGGTGACATCGCACCCGAAAGAATGAACGGAGAGATAACCGTAGCCTGGTTGTTTTCCGCATAAACACGGGCAGCTCCGAGCATGGTCGCATCGAAAGTCATTGGTGAATTAGCGTTGATAAGACTGGTAATTGCACAATGCGTGTCCAAGAAGTCATCCCCAAATGCAATCTTCGCCATATCAACGGTGTCCTGCGCTCGATCCGGATGAGTGACAGAGCCCATGAATGGTTTGTCTGACCATCGTAGATGACTGTAAATCATGTCCAGATGGCGTTTGTTCACCGGCAGATCTACCGGCTCACATAATGTGCCACCGGAGTGGTGCAGCGATGGACTCATATAGGCGAGTCGAGTGAAGTTCTCAAAATCACTTAGAGTGGCGTATCGACGACCCTTATCGAGGTCATGCACAAACGGCGACCCGTATGCCGGTACGAGCACCGTGTGATTTCCGCCAATTCGGACACTCCGGTCCGGATTTCGGGCGTGTTGCGTAAATTCAGCAGGGGCGCTCGATGAAATTATCTCTCGACACATCCCTTTTGGAAACCTAACACGCTCTCCCTCGACGGACGCACCGGCCTGTTTGAGTAGATCCAGAGCTAACGGATCATCTCGAAAGTCGATGCCAATTGTTTCGAGCACCGTGTCTGCGTTATTCTCGATCAGGGCGAGTACTTCTTCGCTGGCGAGTTCAAATGTGGGGACCCGTCGGGTGATAAATGGGACACTGGCTCGGGTCGATCGCTCTCTCTTGGCTCTTCGGTCTGCTCGGGCGTTGCCTCGTTGTCGGCGCTTGGTCTCAGTCATTTTCAGATCCCTGAAGGTATATTCTGCTAATTATCAATCGAGAACTCTACAAAGACTGCCGGCAGCGCGACATCTGCTTTGTTGGAGTCGACAGAAATGCCACAAATAGATGTCTCGCGGTTGGAGTCCGTTTAAAATATCCCCAACGCATTCAGTGAATGCTCCGCGAATTGTAGACGAAACTTTGATGCGAAAATACAATGTGTCAACAGCCTGAGTATGGCGGGTCGAGCCCTTACTCGTTAATGTAAAAAGACCAACAAGAGGTAATTTGAAATGAAGGTACTTGTCCCGATCAAGCGTGTGATCGACGCCAACATTAAGGTCCGCGTTAATGCGGATCAATCGGGCGTTGAGCTCAATAATGTGAAGATGGCGATGAACCCGTTCTGCGAGATCGCGGTTGAAGAGGCTATTCGGCTACGTGAGGGGGGTAAAGCGGAGGAAGTCATCGCGGTTGCTGTGGGTCCGAGCCAAAGTCAGGAAACCCTTCGTACGGCTCTGGCAATGGGCGCCGACCGGGCGATTTTGATTGAGACCGATCCGGCACCCGAGCCGCTCGGTGTTGCCAAGTTGCTCAAAGCGGTAACTGAGAAAGAGAATCCTGGACTCGTCATCTTGGGTAAACAAGCGATCGATGGCGACAATAACCAGACGGGCCAGATGTTGGCTGCACTTCTTGACTGGTCAATTGGCACTTTTGTTTCTGGAATGGAGGTGAACGACGGTTCGGTTCGTGTGACTCGTGAGGTGGATGGCGGTCTTGAAAATATCGATCTGACACCCCCATGCGTGATCACGGTTGACTTGCGATTAAATGAACCTCGATACGCATCATTGCCAAATATTATGAAAGCGAAGAAAAAACCACTTGAGACTTTTTCGCCCGATGATTTAGGCGTGGATGTGTCGCCACGCATTGAGGTTTTAAAGGTAATTGAGCCCCCAGCACGAGCTGCGGGTGTGAAAGTTTCGAGCGCTGAAGAGCTCGTTGAAAAACTACGAAATGAGGCAAAGGTGATCTAATGGCTATTCTTGTAATTGGCGAGCACGATAATTCAACGTTGCGCCCCTCCACGTTGAACACAGTGACCGCAGCAGCGGAACTGGGTACTGAGGTAGATCTTTTGATCGCAGGGGCTGACTGCAGTTCGGTGACTGACGAAGCATCCAAGGTTGGGAGCGTCTCGCGCGTGTTAGCTGCAGATGATCCTTCGTTTTCAGATGGGCTCGCGGAAAACATCGCGCCGCTGATAGCATCAATAGCAGGCAATTACTCCCACGTGCTCGCTCCGGCGACCACGTACGGGAAAAATATTTTGCCTCGGGCATCAGCGCTTTTGGATGTCCAGCAAATTTCAGACATCAGCGGGATTGAGTCAGAGGATACATTTATTCGCCCTATTTATGCGGGTAACGCAATGGCAACGGTTCGGTCGACCGATGCGCTTAAGCTCATTACTGTTCGGACGACCGCTTTCGATGCTGTGGGCATGGACGGTGCTGCGTCGGTTGAGACCGTCTCTGGCGGTGGAGATGCCGGTCTTTCAAAGTTTGTGGGTGAAGAGCTCACTCGCTCGGAGCGACCTGAATTAACGACGGCAGATATCATCGTGTCAGGAGGCCGGGGGATGCAAAGCTCCGAAAACTTCGTGCTCCTTGAAAAGTTAGCTGATAAGTTGGGGGCAGCAGTCGGTGCCTCTCGAGCGGCTGTCGACGCCGGCTATGTTCCAAATGATTATCAAGTCGGCCAGACGGGAAAGGTCGTTGCACCAAACGTTTATATCGCTGTTGGTATTTCTGGCGCTATCCAACATCTCGCGGGCATGAAGGATTCGAAGGTTATCGTTGCCATCAACAAAGATGAAGAGGCGCCTATTTTTCAGGTCGCTGATTTTGGTTGGGTTGCGGATTTATTTGAGGCCATTCCGCAACTCGATAGCGCTTTGGAATAATCTGCTGGTGACTGATTAAAACCCTCGAAAGACCTTAGACCAAATCAGCCGGAATACCGTAGGCTGGCGTAAGACTGTCGTCGAACGGTGAGTCACGTTGCGACTGCACTCTCCTTAGAGCAAGCCTTTGCGCATTAAGTTGCGTTCTTTGTATTAATCAGACAGCACGTTCAATCGTGCTTCTGGCGTGATTTAGTTGATCTCTGACAGTAGATCAGAATTTAAAACGAGGTTTCTTACCGCATGAGCAAAACTTTCACCAAATGGATTATCGCCTAGCCATGCGTCAACAGAAGAAATATTCAGTTTAGTTGTTTTGGGTCGCACACTCCATGTTACTTGAAAAGGGGAACCTTTCTCATTGTAAGCTGGACCCGTTGTGGATCCCGCATAAACGACTGGTGCACCTAAATCGTCGGGCAAGTTTGGAGCCTGATTTAAATCGTTCGAAGTTTCTACACGCGCCATGTCCGTCAGGCTTTCGCCACCATCATTCACTAAAACAGCAACAACCGCCTCAACCCGTAACTGTGGGTTGCCAATTGCTTCGCTAAGACATGTTCCAAGAGTTGGCCCAATAGTGGCTTTTGCTGTTGAGTAAACGAAATGAATTTCAATCGTATCACCTGACTGTAGGCTGTCTTGGCCATGCGCACCAATTAGGCCTTCAATTGGTGCCAATTCTGCATCGCTCAACGAACCATCGTATTTGAAGCCAGTTCCATAACCTCGTCCATCTCCATTGCCGGCATAAGTAGTGAAATTACCTCCTCTATGCTCAGCATTTTTGTGGAAATGTATGTCACACAGAGACATTTTCCCAAACTCCGGTGCCGTAGAAAATGTGCGATTGTTGCTACCCGTTTGCAAGTCGATGTCGCGGGGCGATTGAGGGCCGTAGCCTCGGCCACCGGCCTCGACAGCTAACGCAGCACGTTGGTTTGTGATTACATCATCGCCTACTGAAATTTTAATTTCACCGAAAGCCGCAGAACTCATGAATAAGACTAAAGCTAAAGTAGCGTTTAATTTCAAAATGGTTTTTCCCATAATTTAATTCCTGTTATTTTATTCAGTGTTGCCGCTAGGGTTCAGTGATATGTGGATTTTCTAATTATCACAAAAATAAAATTTAGCAGAATAAGACACTGTCACCGGTTTCAAGCACGCATCATAATATTGATAGAAATACGTAACTTTTTTGACAAATTTTCAAACCGTTGCACTTAACAATCTGCGGATACTTAGTATTTTAAATTAATGTAAACGATTTGAATCTAAAAAGGCAGGATTTCGACAAGGGTTTGGAGGCGTACAATGCTGGTGAATATGCTACGGCCGCCCAAGAGTGGCAACCGTTACACCTTGGCTTTTAACTTCAGGCCATTCCCTTAATCAATCACCCTGACGTTAAGTCTAAAGATATTGCTTAGTCTCTCGGCATACACCCGGTGATACTCTATTGCTGGCAAATGGAGCACCAAAAGGGAGAGCTAAAGGAAAATAAAAACATGAAGCTTTTTAAGTCATCGCCTAAACGCGATGATGAAGCACTCCCCGGATTCCCGGGGAGTGGCGAACCAGTCAAATTGGCGTACGGGTCTCGAAACACGTCCATGTGTTATTACCTGACGATTTAACCAGCGGCGCACAGTTGAGTATCGCCAGATCGGTTTAAAATTTCTGTGACAAAGTTTACATTGATAGACCGTGAAATTCCGGCTAACGATGAATCGATAGAATATCGCTCGCTGATGACACAACGTGATCAGCGCACCAGTTCGGTATCTCCTCAGGCTTTCCATAGCCCCAGCTCACGGCGATCGTGCTCATACCGGCCGATGCGCCTGCGATGATATCCCTCTCATCGTCACCAACATAAATGCAGTTTGATGCTGAAACGTTCATTACCGTGCAGGCGTGTAAAAGTGGCGCCGGATCAGGTTTTGCGACAGAAAGCGTGTCGCCACTCACGACGACGGCCGCTCGCGATGCAAGCCCTAACGCTTTCAGAAGTGGAATGGTGAAGCGAGCCGGTTTGTTCGTCACGATTCCCCATGGAGATCTGCGTGAATCAAGGCTTTCGAGTAAATCATCAATACCTTCAAACAGCGTCGTTCCAACACAGATTCCGGTCAGGTAGTGTTGAAGTAATCGGTCACGAAACGGACTTTTTGCTGATACTGACGGGGGGAGGGCAAAACCCTCCGAAATCAATCGCGTGCTTCCCCCAGCGACCCACCAACGCCCTTCGTCGATAGAAATTGATCGTTGGTTTTCTTCATTGAGAACGGTGTTTAAAGCATGAATTAGATCCGGAGCAGTATCTGCAAGTGTGCCGTCGAGATCAAATAGAAATGTGGTTTCAGGAGAGATGTTGTTTTCGCCAGTTTGACTGATCGCTAGTCAGGTTTGCGATAGTGCGCAAGATAGTTGACAGCCACGCCTGGCCCGAGACGGTATTTTTTTGAAAGAGGGTTGTAGTGCATTCCAGTGATGTCTTTAAGGCTTACGCCAGAGGTCCTGGACCACTGGTCAAGCTCGGATGGCCGTATCAATTTTTTATAATCGTGAGTCCCGCGTGGCAGCAAAGACAATACATACTCGGCGCCTACAATTGCGAACAAGAAGGATTTTAAATTCCGATTGATCGTTGAGAAAAAAATATCTCCCCCTGGTTTTAAGAGCTTTACACAGGATTTGATCGTGAGCGCCGGGTCAGGCACATGCTCCAGCATTTCCAGACAGCAAATAACGTCGAAGAGCGCTGGATTCTGATCGACAAACTGTTCAATCGTAAGATGGCGATAATCAATATTGTGGTTGTTTGCGCGCGCGTGTAGTTTGGCGACAGCAATAGGGCCGGCGCCAGCATCTAGTCCGGTGACGTTTGCACCCCGTTCGCTTAAGGCCTCGCTGAGCAATCCGCCCCCGCAGCCGACATCGAGCGCTCGACAATCATGAAGCGAATGCCGATTAGCGATGTAGTTAACGCGTAGGGGGTTAATCTCGTGAAGCGGCGCGAATTCACTATTAGGGTCCCACCACCTAGCCGCGAGAGATTCAAATTTTGCTATTTCGGCGGAATCGATATTTTCCATTGCAACACGCTGCAAATAAAAGGCATCTAATGTTTACATATTAAACGATGACAGTGAGTGAATTTCTGGAGTATTAACCGTTTTTAGGTGGCCATCTTATTTCTATTTTTCAATAGTTTTATTGTTTATTTGAATAAAAAGCGTTAGAATTCGACGCGCGATTGCGGGGTGGAGCAGTCTGGCAGCTCGTCGGGCTCATAACCCGAAGGTCGTAGGTTCGAATCCTACCCCCGCTACCAATTGAAAGTTGTTTCTGGGACCCCGCATTTGCGGGGTTTGTTTTTGGGGCGAGAGAAAAACGGTTGATCTGGCAGGTCGGAACGGCATCACGATAATGGTAATGAGCGGTATATGCGAGCTGATTGAGCCGGTGATTGAGGATATGGGTTACGAGTTGGTAACCGTAGAGCTTACGGGTTCTCAGTCGGGCGGCCAAATTGTAAGGGCTTATATTGACGCACCGGGGGGAATTTTGCTCGAAGACTGCGAACAAGTCAGTCGCCAGATTAGTGCAATTTTTGATGTCGAGGATCCGATCCAGGGAGAGTACACGCTTGAGGTTTCTTCCCCGGGCTTGGAAAGACCTCTCGCCAAGCCTGCGCATTTTTTGAGATTTATCGGCAGCAAGGTGAAGGTGCAGACCAAAACCCTGCATTTGGGTCGAAGACGATTTACAGGACCGTTGACCGAAGCGACCGAGGAATCTTGCTGTATTGAGGTGGATGGTGAAGTTTACGAGCTGCCTTATCAAGATATTGATAAGGCAAATTTGGTGGCATTTGAATCGGGGCATTCGCAAAATCGAGCCTCTTAGATTTAGTTGTTTGGAGATCTGAAGATGACAAAAGATGACGTTTTAATGATGGCAGACGTGCTTTCGCGAGAAAAAGATATTGATCGCGGGATTGTCTTTGAAGCGATTGAGGCCGCACTCGCAACCGCGACCCGCAAGCGCAATCGTGAAGATATTGAAGTCCGTGTTGAGATTGATCGCAACACGGGAGATTACAAGGCATTTCGACAGTGGGAGATCGTCGAGGATGATGCTGCGGTCGAAAGTCCTGCTCGCCAGATGACGTTTGCAGGAGCTGCGATTAGTTATCCAGATGACACCCACGAGATGGGTGGGTTTGTTGAAGAGCCGCTTGAGACAGTTGCGACTTTCGGTCGAATCGAAGCACAAGCCGCGAAACAGGTGATCAGTCAAAAAGTACGGGAAGCAGAGCGTGCTCGAGTCTACGAGGACTTTAAGGATCGTATTGGACAGATGGTTCAAGGCGTTGTTAAGCGGGTTGGGAATCGCGAAGCGATTATCGACCTTGAAGGTGTAGAAGCGTCTTTGCCACGATCGAACTGGATTGATCGCGAAGTGTTGCGGAGTGGTGATCGTGTTAAGTCAATTTTGGGAGAGGTGCGAACCGAGCCGCGAGGACCGCAGTTGATTCTTGACCGCAGATGTCCTGAACTCGTGGTTAAGCTATTTCAACTCGAAGTGCCTGAGGTAGGTCAAGGCGTAATTGAAATCTTGGGTGCGGCCCGGGATCCTGGTTCGAGAGCAAAAATTGCGGTGCGCTCCCAAGATAGTCGCATCGATCCGGTCGGTGCTTGCGTTGGAATCCGTGGCGCTCGTGTTCAGAGCGTATCAAACGAGCTAAATCTTGAACGCATTGATATCATTACCTGGGCCGATAATCCGGCCGAATTTGTGATCAAAGCGCTTCAGCCGGCAGAGGTTGAGTCGATTATCGTGGATGAGGATTCGCATTCCATGGATGTGGTGGTCGACGAGCAGCAGCAATCGCTCGCAATAGGACGAGGCGGTCAAAATGTCCGTTTGGCGTCAGATCTGAGCGGTTGGACTCTAAATATCATGACTGACGAAGCGGCGGCAGAGAAAGCGGAGCAAGAGGCCCAACAGGCCAGTGAGAGGCTCATGACTCAGCTAAACATTGATGCTGAAGTCGCAGGAGTTCTGGTTGAGGAGGGTTTTGTAACGCCAGAAGAAGTCGCCTATGTACCCGTTCAGGAATTGCTGGATGTTGAAGGATTTGATCAGGATTTAGTGGATCAACTCCGGACGCGAGCGCGCGATTTTCTGGATATTCGCGAAATTGCCGAAGCTGAAAATCTGCGACCTGAGCCGGATTTACTCGCAATGGACGGTATGGATGAGGAGACCGCCACTTTGTTCGCCTCAAAAGGGATTCGTTCAATGGAAGACCTCGCTGAATGCGCGACTGATGAGTTGACAGAACTCACTGGGATTGAGGAAGAGCGAGCGGGGACATTAATCATGACTGCCCGTATTCCATGGTTTGAAGAGCCCGAGAGTGAGAATCAATCGGTCGAAGCCTAAGGCCAAGAGGGAAATAAATATGCCCGCAGTACCTATAAAGAAGCTGGCCGAGCAAATTGGAATCGGCCCTGAGCAACTCCTTAAGCAGTTGGGAGCTGCTGGGTTAGAAGGTAAGGATGTCGATGGGAATTTAGACGACGACGAGCGGACGACGTTACTTGCGTACTTGAGAGGGGGTAAGGCGACTGCGGCCAAGCCAAAAGCTCAGGAAAAAGTCACTTTAAGCCGCCGAACAACCACCGCAGTTAAACAAAGTTCTCGTACGGGTGGATCTCGTACGGTTCACGTTGAGGTCAAGAAAAGACGCACTTACGTCCGACGTGGTGAATTGCAACGCCAGCAAGAAGAGGCTGAAAAAGAAGCGCAGGCGGTCCAGGAAGCAAAAGAGCGTGAGCTGGCCGAGACGACCCGTTTGGCTGAAGAGGAAACAGCTCGAAAAGCTGAGGAAGAGGCAAAGGCCATCGCTGCTGAGGCGGAAGCGCGAGCTGCGGCTGAAGTTGTTGAGGCACCAGCGTCCGATGTCAAGCCGGATGAGAAGGGTCAGCCGGTAACGCCCCCGACGGGAGATGCAAAAACTCCCAGTCGGCGAGAAGAGAAAGGTAAAAAGCGCAAGGGAAAAGACCGCTCTGAATCGAAAGGTGAGTTGCACCTTGCCGAGGGCAAAAGAGGGCGTCGCAAACCTCGACCTGCGATTAAGCCGAGAAGAATTACGTCAGCAACCGCGGGCCAACATGCTTTTGAAAAGCCGACAGAACCAGTGACCCTTGACGTTGCGGTTCCTGAAACGATTACGGTCGCTGAACTCGCGCAATCGATGTCCATCAAAGCGGCAGAAGTAATCCGTGTTCTGATGGAAATGGGTAGCATGGTGACAATTAATCAGGTTCTCGATCAAGACACCGCGATTCTCGTGGTTCAGGAAATAGGCCATAACGCGACTGCCGCGGACTTTCATGATCCCGAAGCTTTGATTACCAGTGACCAGATCGCCGATGACCGACCTCGAGTGGCGAGAGCACCTGTTGTAACCGTAATGGGTCATGTTGATCATGGCAAAACATCGTTGCTCGATCATCTTCGTAAGACCAAGGTGACAGCCGGGGAAGCCGGTGGTATCACGCAGCATATCGGCGCTTATCGAGTGCCGACCTCAAAAGGCGTTATCACATTTCTAGACACGCCGGGCCATGAAGCGTTCAGTGCAATGCGGTCACGTGGCGCAGGTGTAACTGACCTGGTTATCTTGGTGGTGGCTGGTGACGATGGTGTCAAACCGCAAACCATTGAAGCCATTAATCATGCCAAGAATGCGGCGGTTCCTATTATTGTTGCGATTAATAAAATGGACAAAGAAGATGCGGACGCAGATCGCGTCAAGCAAGAGTTAGCTACGCACGAAGTGATTCCAGAAGAGTGGGGAGGCGATATTTTGATGAGCGAAGTGTCGGCGCTTACGGGTGATGGGGTTGATGCGCTTTTGGAATCGGTGTTGCTGCAGGCAGAACTACTTGATCTTACTGCACCCGCTGAAGGTCTCGCATCTGGAGCAGTGGTAGAGGCCCGCCTCGATCGGGGTAAAGGGGTGGTTGCCACCATCTTGGTTCAGAAGGGTTCTCTCAAGAAGGGAGATATTGTGGTTGCGGGCCGCGAGTTTGGCAGAATTCGGGCCATGACCGCGGATGATGGAGCAACGATTAAAGAAGCAGGACCGTCTATGCCTGTCGAGGTGCAAGGACTGGGTGGCGTGCCTGACTCCGGAGATGAATTCTCTGTTGTGGCGGATGAGCGCAAAGCTCGGGAAGTGACTAGTTTCCGGCAATCAAAATATAAAGAATTGAAAATTGCGCGACAGCAAAAAGCAAAGCTCGAAAGTATGTTTACGGGTATGGGCGACGATCAGGTTAGACCTCTCAATCTCATTATTAAGGGAGATGTACACGGGTCTGTTGAGGCACTTACAGAGTCGCTTGGAAAATTAAGTAACGATAAGGTGAAAGTCGTTGTCGTTCATGGAATGGTGGGCGGAATAAACGAATCAGACGTAAACCTCGCAACCGCTTCTGAGGCTATTATCGTTGCTTTTAATGTTCGTGCAGATGCGACAGCGCGACGCCTCATTGAAAGCGAAGATCTTGATGTCCGTTACCACAGCGTTATTTACGACGTGGTTGATGAGGTCACGACTGCGCTGACCGGAATGCTTGCGCCCATTGTTCGTGACCAAGCTGTTGGGCTGGCTGAGGTGCGAGATGTCTTTCGAGTTGCGAAACTTGGCGCCGTTGCTGGTTGTCGAGTTATCGAAGGAGAGGTTCGGCGGAATCTTCCGGTTCGAGTGCTTCGAGATAATGTCGTTATTTTTGACGGCCGCATTGATTCACTAAAACGGTTCAAAGAGGATGTCTCTGAGGTCAAGTCCGGGTTCGAGTGTGGCATTGGGGTTAAGAATTACAACGATATCAAACCCGGTGATCAAATCGAGATCTACGAAAAAATTGAGCAAGCCGCAACACTATAAAAAATTTTCGCTGACTAATGCAAGGCGTTGATCGATCAAGGCGAGTTGGCCAGCAGATCAGAAAAGAACTTGCGGCTATTATTGCGAGTGATTATTCGGGAGAAGGCCTTGGGATTCTTTCGATAACTGCCGTCAGGGTGAGTAAGGACTTGCGTCATGCCCGAATTTTTGTCACGGCACTAGGCGCGCGGGACAACGATCAGTGGGTTATTAGCTTTTTAAAAGCTCACGCCTCCGAGCTCCGTTATGAGCTTAGCCAACGAACCAACCTTCGCCGAACACCCGATCTCGCATTTGAATACGACGAAAGTATTGCCTACGGTGCAAAAATGTTTCGTCTGTTGAATCAGATTCAATCAGATGAAGGAGGCGCCGATGGGACGTAGACGAAAGCGAGCTTTCGGGGATGCGGTCGACGGGATTTTGCTGCTAGATAAACACGCCGGCGTAACCTCGAATCACGCGCTCCAATCGGTTCGAAAATTGCTTAATGCGAAAAAAGCGGGTCACACGGGGAGTTTGGACCCAATTGCGACGGGATTGCTACCGATCTGCTTCGGCATCACGACGAAATGGTCAGGCTATTTTTTGGGAGCCCCAAAGCACTATACGACTACCGTGCGACTGGGAGAAAGTACAGAAACCGGGGATAGTGAGGGTGATGTCCTCAAGAAAGTTGAGCACCAGGTCACTCAAAGCCAGATCGAGACCGCGTTGGAATCATTTCGAGGCGTTTACCAACAGGTTCCCCCAATGTACTCTGCGATTAAGGTTAATGGACAGCCGTTGTACAAGCTTGCAAGGCAGGGAATTGAAATCGACCGAGAAAGTCGCGAAGTCGATGTAACTTACCTCGATTTAATTGATTTTAACGGGCAAGATGCAACGCTAGAATTGAAGTGTAGCTCCGGGTTCTATGTGAGAGCCTTGGCCACCGAATTAGGCGATATGCTGGGCGTTGGCGGGCATGTCATTAGTCTGCGTCGTGTCGGGGTAGCTGGGCTGGATCTCGAGAATGCTGTGACGGTGAATCATTTAGAAGGGCTTGCTAACCTTCAAGACAGGCGAGGAGTGCTGGGAGATATCGGCGACGCTCTGTCCCATTTTCCTGCTGTTGATTTATCGGTAGACGCCGCTTTTTATATTTGCCGAGGAGAGTCAGTTAAGAGCTCAAAACTGCCAGATAAAGGCCTTGTTCGGCTGTATTCACCTGCGACGGGGTTTCTGGGTATCGGTGTCGTTAATGATCATGGGACCGTGTCTCCGGAGCGATTGGTTTCGAATTCTTAATAATATTCGTATTTTGTTGAGGAAAACTGGCGGTAACGTTAGAATACGCCCGCCCAAGCTGTATAAACGGGTAGCAAACTGTACATAGGAAAAAAGAAAATATTAAATAACCACTCAGGGATTAGCCCTGAGGCACCGGGAAGGCTTTCCCAGGATCCAGCAGAATTCTCCCAAAATCGACATCTCGTGTCGATCACTGACGTAACCTAATTATTAATCCTGATCATAGAGTTTTAAGTATTCAAGAGGCCCAAATATGGCAATAGTAGCTGAGAATAAAGCGCAGGTAGTTAACGAATATGCAACCGCGCCGGGTGACACTGGTTCACCCGAAGTGCAGGTCGCTTTATTGACTGCAAGAATTGTTGATCTGACGGATCACTTCAAAACCCATATTCACGATCATCATTCTCGCCAGGGATTATTGAGAATGGTTAATCGTCGTCGAAAATTACTTGACTATCTCAAAAGTCGGGATGTTGAGCGCTACCGCACGCTGATCGCGCGACTTGGGTTGCGACGATAACATCTATCCAAATACATTTTTTTAACGGAGTAAATTGATTGAATAAAATTGTTCAGACCTTCCAATATGGCGATAATGAGATGCGCCTAGAGACCGGGCAGATTGCCCGACAGGCCTCCGGCGCTGTCGTGGCCAGTATGGGGGAGACGGTCGTACTGGTAACCGTTGTGGCCGCAAAAGAACCCAGCGGCAGGGATTTTTTCCCACTGACCGTTGATTACGAAGAACGGACCTACGCCGCCGGCCGAATCCCCGGCGGTTTTTTTAAGCGCGAGGGAAGACCTTCCGAGAAAGCCATTCTCACCTGTCGGTTGATTGATCGGCCTATCCGACCGCTGTTCCCGGGCGGGTTCAATAACGAAGTTCAGGTGGTTGCAACAGTGATGTCGGTCGATCCCCAGATCGACCCTGATATTGTTGCGATGGTCGGTGCTTCGGCCGCTCTGTCCATATCCGGAGTCCCGTTTGACGGCCCAATAGGCGCCGCCCGCGTCGGTTTCGTCGATGGCGAATACGTTTTGAATCCGTCAGCTGCCCAG
>ENA-OREN01001178-OREN01001178.1-marine-metagenome-genome-assembly--contig:-NODE-1178-length-32234-cov-5.104021_pt1 | contig 32234 bp, 29 predicted proteins | sample MGYA00248624_ERZ508555 | MGnify/ENA primary metagenome ERZ508555 (study PRJEB26222, sample SAMN06267773) | marine metagenome | isolation source: Saanich Inlet, British Columbia, Canada | place...
TCGATTCGGCTTCGACGAATTCCTTCCACTTCAAGAAGAAATCGTTTCGAACGTCTTAGCTGGCAACGATTCCCTCGTGCTCATGCCGACCGGAGCAGGTAAGTCGCTCTGCTACCAGCTGCCCGCAGTGTGCCGAGAAGGCTACACACTAGTCGTGTCGCCACTGATCGCACTCATGAAAGATCAGGTGGACGCACTCCAGGCAAACGGCATTCCTGCCGCGTTCGTCAACAGCACGTTAACCGTGCAAGAGAACGAGCAAATCCTCGTAAATGCCGCACAGGGCGATCTGAAAATTCTGTACGTCGCTCCTGAACGCATTGCAACAACTCGGTTTCAGCGATTTCTCACCGATCTGTCGCCAAGCCTAATTGCTATCGACGAAGCTCACTGTATTTCTGAGTGGGGTCACGACTTCCGACCTGACTATCGAAACCTGAAGAGCCTACGCCAGCGGTTCGCATCGATTCCCGTTATCGCTCTCACAGCGACAGCGACGGAAGACGTCAGACGAGACATCGCCGATCAGTTGCAATTGGTCGAATCGAAATGGTTCGTATCAAGCTTCAATCGACCAAATCTCACCTACTCCGTTCGACCCAAGCAGCAAGCCTTCGAATCGCTGCTTGGTCTGATCAAAAGTCACAACAACGAATCGGCGATCATCTACTGTTACTCTCGCAAACAGACAGAAGAAGTTGCGTACGATCTTTCAGAACGAGGGATTTCAGCGGCGCCCTATCACGCCGGACTCGACAACGATCTTCGCCGAGCCACTCAAGATCGGTTCATCAAAGATGAAGTGTCAGTCATCGTTGCGACAATCGCTTTTGGAATGGGAATCGACAAACCCGACGTTCGACTCGTCGTTCACTATAATCTATCGAAATCGCTCGAAGGCTACTATCAGGAAACTGGCAGAGCGGGTCGAGACGGCTTGCCAAGCGAATGTGTGCTGTTCTACAACTTCGGGGATCGGGTTAAGCAAGATTTCTTTATCAACCAGATCGAAGACCCAACCGAACGTCAGCACGCCTCTGAGAAGCTGTCAGCGATGGTCGAGTACAGCGAACTTCGCAGCTGCCGCCGGCGATACATGCTCAGATACTTTGGCGATCACACAGACGTCACTTACCTGAATGAATCTGGCGATTTAGAGAGCGGCTGTGGGGGCTGCGACGTGTGCCTTGCAGAGAAGGAGGATTTCGATGCGACGGAAATCGCTCAGAAAATCCTCTCAGCTGTCATTCGAACAGGTGAACGTTTTGGTGCGAAGCACGTCTCCGACGTGCTCCGAGGATTACGTGCCAAGCGCATTCGGGACCTTCAACACGATCAACTAACCGTTCACGGTATCGCTTCTGATTTCTCAGACCCTGAACTTCGACAGCTTATTGGGCTACTCGAAGCCGAAGGATTATTGATTATCTCCTCGGCTGAGTTCAGGACACTTGCTGTAACCGAAAAAGGCAAAGATTTCCTCAATGAGCGAGCAAACTTGACACTCGCTCGCATTCCTCTGGAACCTGAATCAAGTCTTGGGCTCAACGACAGTTCAAACAGTGGAGATCTTGATTACGATCAAAATCTCTTCTCAGAGCTGAAATCGCTTCGAAAAGAGATCGCTAACGAACGCGACGTACCTGCCTACGTTATCTTCGGTGATGTGGCACTACGAGAAATGGCGCACTACATGCCCAACTCTCTTGAAACATTCAGTTCGATATCGGGAGTAGGTGCGACCAAACTCGAACAATTCGGTGATCGATTCGTCACTCTGCTGATCGATTATTGCGACGAGAATGATCTATCACCTCGGGTTCGATCCGGATTGCCGCCTAAAAAACGTAAACGATCAAAACGCAAGACAAACGCCGACGGACGCCCATCATTAAGCAGAAGTCTCAACGAAACCAAGCGACTGTTCGCCGACGGATACAGCATCGACGAAATCGCCAACGAACGAGGGTTTGCAGCCAAGACAATCGTGGTGCATTTAGAGAAGATCGGTCGAGTTGACCCCGACTTCAATCTCGATTCGCTGCTTCCCACCGAGGATCGCATAACAACTATTGAAGCAGCCCTAAAGTCGAACGACAGCGGATACCTCGCCCCGGTCAAAGAACTACTTGGCGAGAGTTACTCATACGAAGAAATTCGCATGGTCAGGCTTCAAATGGAACGAATTATCAAAGCAGTAGAAAAGTAATCTCAAATCGAATCTGGAACTTCCCCCACATCGACAGAACTCACATCCAATCTATCAGCCGCCTATGCGTACGCCCGAGGGCTTCCCGGGTAAGTACCTCCGGCGTTCAGTGCCAGATTGCCGCCGTCCATCGGAAGTATCGCACCGGTAACGAAACTCGAGGCATCCGACGCTAAGAAAATCGCTGGGCCTTTGATCTCCTCCGGCTCACCAAGTCGTCCCATCGGAATGCCACCAAGGAAAGTATCGATCAGTTCAGGCACTGCGGCCACTCGTTTTCGCAAGCCTTCGTTCCATACTTGGGCAGGCAATATTGTGTTAACTCGCACTCCACGTGATGCCCATTCTGTCGATAGTTCGCGTGTCATCTGTATTCCCGCACTCATCGCCATTCCGTAGGGTGTATGCCCTCTACCCAAAGAATTCCATCCACCGATCGATCCGAAATTAATAATCGAACCTTTGCCCTGTTTGAGCATCCGCCGCCCTGCTTCCTGACACGACGTAAATCGTCCTAGGACAAGATTCTGCAGTACGTCCTGCAGCGTTTCGACCGCCAACTCTTCGGGTCGTCCCACAGCCCCCTCACCAGCGACGTTCCCGACGATATCTATTCGACCAAACTCGTCATCTATCGTTCGATACATCGACCGGATTTGCTCGACGTCCGACACATTGCATTCGATCGCTAACGCTCGTCGGCCCATAGTTTCGATCTCGGTTGCCGTCACCTTCGCACCGGGCAAGTTGAGATCTGCGAGAACAATATCGGCACCAGCCTCGGCAAACCCGAGCGCCATCTGGCGCCCCATCCCGCTCGCTCCACCCGAAACCATCGCGACTCGTCCAAAAAGATCAAATAATGGATGAGACAAATTACTGTTCCTCATAACTTAAATTACTGAACCGGAGAAAAATCAGCTGCGAGCATAATCATATTCTGCATCGTGATGGGCATAACTCCAGAGTCAGGTGGCCAACCGATTGAAGCAAACTGCTTACGAGCTTCCATCCGGTGCTCAAAGCTTTCGTACGCCCACATATGTGCAAGCTGATTCGCCCCACCGATGTCGGATGACCAAATACCAACAGGCTGTGCCAATTTCATTCGGGCTTCGATTTTGGGAGCCCATGCTTCGTACACCTTAGTAATTGCACCAACTGGATACCGATACATCCGTAGTTCGAAAAGTGGACCAATAGCTCGCTCTCGTTCGAACGATGGCATAAACGGCGCTGGCATGAATATATCGACCTGCTGATTTTCGACGATGCCTTTGTTTGGTGGCGGCCAAATTCCGTCGGCAATTACTTTTGACCGAACGTCGGTGCGTTCGTTCAAATCCTCGTATTCCCAGATGTGCAACACGCGGTTCAGTGGGCCTATCTCGGTGTGGAAGTACCCGACCAACGATGAGTATTCGAGTCTTTTCTCCATCATTGGAGCGGTGTTCTTGTAGTACTGGGCGAGCGAACCGGGTTTGAGGTCATAAGTTCGAAACTCGTGAATCATTTCGGGGATCCTTGTGCGCCAAGCGCGAATTAATGCGAATCGCAGAGTTTGCATATGTGCCGCTGCACATTATCACCAAGACCGACTTACAGAGACAATCTAACTATTCAACTCGGTGAGCAACTGATTCCTAGGAGGATGACATCACCACCGCAAACCAAGAGAGTGCCAAGTAGTCAGAGTTGGATATGATGCAGCCGTTCAACAAATGAGGAGATCTAACAACTTAAATGATTACGGCATACAGCTTCGGAGCGAGCACCGCTGAAGGCTCGAAGGACACCGAGGGTGGTTTCGTAGCCAGGCTCCATCGCTTCCTACGCGACACCGATGGCGGGATTGCTATCAATCACGGCATTGGCGGCGACACGACAGACATGATGATAAGTCGGCTACCCGGCGTGATCGAAGACATGAAGTCGCGTACGAATCCGCTCGCGCTGGTAACCCTCGGTATCAACGATGTCCCACGCTTAGTCGATGAGAAGCCTGAAATAAGAGTTCCGCTAGATCGCCACTCTGGATCGCTAGAGAAAATCCTCGCAGCGACAGCCGAAATCGGCGACGTGATCTATCTCAGTCAGTACCCGGTTGACTATGTAGCCCGCAGTCTTGACCCTGATATCACCCGCAGATACGTTTCTCTGGGTAATGAGATCGCTCGTGGCGTTGGTGTAGACGTAATCGAAATTTTCCAGATGATTACGCCTGGTATGTTCGATGAGTTCATCTTCGAAGATGGGCTGCACTTCAACAATCAGGGCCATCTATTCATCTGCAATCAAATCATTAAATACCTGAACCGAAGCGACTAGATCCGGCATCGATATCTCTCTCAACGCACTATCATATTTCTCTCGACCCGACTCTAGTAAATTCGATCACTAAAGCCAAACACAGAAATCAATCAGAATGCACACCCGCCCGAATATCCTTTTCATAATGTCCGACGATCACGCAGCGCACGCCATTTCTGCGTACGGCAGCAAGATCAACAACACCCCAAATATCGACCGATTAGCCAATGAGGGCATTCGACTCGACAGCACCTTTTGCACTAACGCACTATGCACACCAAGTCGAGCGACGATACTCACTGGGCAATACAGTCACATCAACGGTGTAAAAACCCTCGATGACGAGATCGACAGCTCGCGCCCAATCCAATCACAAAAACTGCTACAAGCTTCAGGCTATAAAACGGCAATTATCGGTAAATGGCATCTCGGCAACAACGAGGAAAGCAATCCACAAGGTTTCGACTACTGGAACGTACTACCGGGCCAAGGTGATTACTTCGACCCTAAGTTTTATGAGATGGGCGAAGAGAAGCAGTACCCCGGCTACGTAACCGACATCATCACCGAGAAGGCCACCGACTGGCTCGATTCAACCGATCGAGACGACCCGTTCTGTCTGATGGTTCACCACAAAGCTCCTCACTCTCCGTGGATCGCTGCTCCACGGCACATGAACCTCGGCGTTGAAGGCGAGTTCCCTGAGCCAGAAACGTTGATGGATGACTACGAAACGCGTTCAGAAGCGGTGAAGATGACTTCGATTCGAGTCGAGGACACTAGCGCGAGAAATCTCAAGTTAGATCCACCAGAAGGCATGTCGAAGGATGACAAACGACGTTGGGCATACCAGAGGTACATCACCGACTACACACGCACTATTCAGGCTATCGACGATTCAGTCGGCACTCTTCTGGCCTATCTCGACGAAAATGGACTCGCCGAAAACACATTGGTGATCTATACGTCAGATCAGGGCATGTTCCTCGGCGATCACGGTTGGCACGATAAGCGGTTCATGTACGAACAGTCGCTCCAAATGCCATTCCTCGCCCGCCTTCCTGGCGAAATCGATGCCGGTTCCGTTTCAGACGCAATGCTGCTAAACATCGACTTCGCCCCAACGTTCTACGACTACGCGGGAATCGACTGTCCAGATGAAGTTCAAGGAACCAGCGGTCGTCAAATCCTCGCAGGAACGACACCCGATGGCTGGCGAACCAGCATGTACTACCGCTACTGGATGAGCATGCTCGGTCACCGAGTAGTGCCGAATTACGGTGTGCGAAACGAGCGGTACAAGCTGATTCACTACTATGGAGTTTTACCGGAAGACACTGGTCTCCACGATTTGAAAATCCCCGCCGAATGGGAACTCTATGATCTGCAAATCGACCCCCAAGAGATCAAAAACGTCTATGGAAACCCTACGTACTCCGCCGTGCAATCAGAAATGCTTCAGGAGTTAGACCGACTACAATCCGCGGCCAGCGACGCGTCAAGACACTAATAAAGCTATACTCCGTCACCGCAGCAACCCCACCAGAGAAAGTACCTCATGGTCACGGTATCCCATCGTCCTCTCGATCCCGAAAATCCCGACATCCTGTACGGATCAACAAGCTCGCTATGGGATGCAAGGCACCCGATCGAATGGGGTATCAAGCGCATCGCAGCGCTAGGACTCCAAGGAATCGAGCCATATGCGAAGCAAATCGAAGATCACCGCGCTGACCCACTTGCGCTGAAAAAGAAGTTTGACGAATCGGGTGTAACACTGATCGATGTGTCGAACGGTGCAAAAGGGCAATCAACAAATTTCATCGACCCGAAAGAAACTCCAAAGACGATTGCCGATCACGTGGCATTCGCACGTGATTTCCTTCAGCCAGTCGGCAGTGACATGTTCAAGTGCAACATGGGAGCTCGACCAGAGGGCGGTACATCCGACGATGAACTAAAGAGGATCGCCGACACACTAAACGAAATCGGTCGCCAAACGATCGAGATGGGTGTTCGGCTCGCACCGCACCCTCACATATGGGGTCCGATTGAGCGCGAGCATGAGGTTCGGGCCATGCTCGACCTAACCGACCCAAACTATGTGTGGATGACGCCTGACACTGGTCACCTCAGTCTTGGCGGTATGGACGCTGTCCAGCTCATGAGCGAATATCTCCCCAGAATCGCTGAAGTGCATCTGAAGGACACATTCGCAAAGTACCGAGGGAACACGGCGACTCCTACCCGAGAACAGCACGCCAAAGCCAGTGTTTACCACAACATGGGCGGCGGAGGCGTGGACTTCCCTGCGGTGATGAAACTACTGCGAGATCAACACTACAAAGGCTGGGTCGTGTTCGATATGGACGGCCCACGACAAGGTGACGACGGCTTTGACGCAATTGGAGGAAACCTCGACCTCGCCGTCGATGATTACCTCGCACATAACGTCAACTACCTACGAGTGATCCTCGGAGTAAACCTACCGCCGTTCGACTAGCCTGAACCCAATAGTTTTTTCTCAAACTTCTGGCCCAGATCTGCCTCATATGGAACCTGAAGTCGAAGGAAGATCTTGGTCGAAATATGGTTGACCCTAATGATCTAATTGTCTGTTCAAATACAGAGGTTGATCATTTATTAAAGTCAGCTAGATTTTATGATGAGTTCTGAGTTCGACAAAACCATATGGTTCTATCAGATTACGGTTATCAAATGAGTGGGTGAAGCGTGCCTGATAAACCTATTTGGCAGGTGTGTAAATCACTGATGACGCCTTAGTCATCGCAGCAACCCATTCGTCTCCACTCAACAATGGTGTAGTTTTAGCTGATCTAATCGCACCACCTGCCGCAATTGCAATGGCAATGGCGGCCATTGTTTCTTTGTCATCCGCATCTATGATGACAGCAATGTCGTAATCTCCAAATGAAAAACCGCCACCGACAATTTTCGCTCCGACAGATTTTTCTATCGTCGCTCCAACTTGTGCAAGGCGGTCTACTGGGTTATCGATCTGAGTGGCGAGCGAGTCTGACGTGTAAGTCGCTTGATATAAGAACTGTGTCATTGATCTACCTTCTTTTTGCTTTTAGAGTTTTTCAAACAAATGTATTACCGATGGTCCGTACAGGTTATCTTGAGCACCCATCCTTTGGCACCAAATAATCAAGTACCAAAGTGATACTATTATTAACAGCGTTGCATAAATACATACTCCCTAAAATATATCTTTTGTTATGTATATTCAGCTATTTCAGGTTTAAGGAAATCATGTTCTTCAAGCGTCTATTACCCGCTATAACATTTTCAATCTTGCTTAGTGCTTGTGGTCTTGTAGACACGGAAGCTGCTGGTGAGGCAATTGCCCTTAAAGAGCAGGTGTTACGAATACAGACAGAACAATTAGATCCACTACTCGATCAATTGTCTGATTTTCAATCTGAAATCGAACCGTTGGAACAGGAAATCGATGATTTAGAGCAACAAAGGGATGAATTGGTTGACCAGGGCCGTAATCTTGCGGACGAATTCGAGCGGGAAATGGAAGATAGATTTCAGATGGTCTATCAAGGTGAGGATGAAGCAAGGCGAGTATTTGAGAAAGAAATAGACGACCAATTCGATGCTATCGAGGACGAGTACGATGATCTCGATAAGGAAAGGCGAGACCTAGAGAGAAGTTTTGAAAGCCGTTGGGAAGATGTTGAAGATCAAACGCAATTGATATTCGACGAGGCAGAGGAAGAAATTAATGCCAGACGTGTTGAACTTGAAAACGCCGACATGGAACTTGATCGATCCGGCATGGACTCTACTCCTGAATTGGATGCATTTGAAGAGCAGATGACTCAGTTGCGATCTGCAGAAACCTCCATCACTAATATGCGGATGGAAATCCAGCTGAAACATATGGATATTGAAGAGCGAAGTTTTGATTTGGAAGATCAAATAGATCCGCTTTATGAACAACTAGAAGATCTTCACAGGCAGCAGCAAAGTGTTTGGGATTCCGAATCATCGATAGATTATGGTTGGCTTAGAGACGCAGCTTACGAGAATATTAGAGATCTCCAAGAGGACCTCCAAGATGCTTGGGAAGCAGAAGAAGACGCTAGCGAAGTCGATTGGGTTCAACGGGAGGAAAGGCGTAGAGCAGCTGAGGATCAACATTCAGCAACACTACAGTCCATAAACGAGGAACGATCTGCGGCTTATGTCCAGTCTGACCAAAGTGACATCGGCGCAGCTGCTGAAAAGAACATTTCGTCTCTCTCCGATGACTATGCTAACTCTCGATCAAAATACCTCAACCTCATTGCTGAAGTTGATGCGAAAATCTCTGAAATGGGTGGCGGATCTGACTCTGGCCAAGAAAGTGCTGATGAACTTCGCGCTAAATTAGAATCAACTCGGTTGCAATACCAAGAATCTAATGACCTGCTGGGAACTCTAGATTCAATAATTAGAGGAAGCGAAGAGTCAAACCCTGAATTTGCAACAGCACAACAGGCGAGCACCGATGCAGCCTTGAGTCTTCAGACGGCCGAGGAAACGTTGGCAAACACCCCGGCGGAAATAGAAGGCCCTGCGGATCCTGATAATCCAGGAGCTGACCCTGTGATGATAGTTCATCCAAATTACTTGACAGCTCAAGCTGCTGTTGATGATGCTCAACTGGCAGTAACAGAAGCTGATACAAAACTGTCAGAAACTCCTGAGACTCTAGTAACCGAGGATAAGCCCAATCCGGCTTATGATGCGACTAAGAGCCAAACGGCTAATCTTCAGCAGACAGTTAGGTCACTAGAACAACAAATGTCGAGTGCTCCAGCAGCAGAAGAAGCAGCTGTAAATCCTGATCTGACAGCTGCATTTGCTGAAAAAACTGAATATGAATCGATACTGAAAGATCTCGAAAGTCAATACCAAGTAGATTCTCAAGCGCTCGGCGATAAAGTGAGTGCAGCTGGAGAATCTGTCAATGTTTTGAATGTCGAATCAGACCTTGAAGCAAGAGTTCAACAGGCAGACCAGACACTTCAGAATCAATTAGCTTTAATTGATTCTGAACAACTCGGATCGGGTGAGAAATCCGGAATTATCGGTGAGCTTGAATTCCAGATTAAGAATTTAGAAACTCAAGCACGTGAACTGGAAAAAGAAGAACAGTTATACCATCGAACACGTGAGGCGAATGCTAAAGAGATCCGTTCGCAAATACGAACTATCGAAGACGAACAGATTGCTCCGTTGCGAGACGCACAAAAAGAAATTGATAATGAACGTAGGCCGCTTCGCAAGCAACAAATGGTTATCGATCGAGAGCAAATGACCATTCAAACTCAGTGGCAAGCGCTTGAACAACAACGACAACCACTCGAAGAAGCTCGTTGGGAAATGCAAGAAGCTGCATCCCGAGAAGCTGATAAAGAGCGACAAGCTTCATGGCAAGAATTTGAGGCTTGGCAAAGGAATCGCTTTGACGAAGCTGAGAAGCAAGCAAACCAAGCTCGCAAAGATGTCGAAGATGAAATGCGAACGATTCAGCGTGACATGGAAGATCGGATGTACGCGCTAGAAGACAAGCGAGAAGACGTGGAAGACCAGCGAGAAGACGTGGAAGACGCTTTCTATGACGAACGTGAAGCACGTATAACCGAGCTTCAAGGGATGCAAGACAGCCTACGGGAAGAAAAAATGCGCCCATTAGAAATTGCGGCACAAGAAATAGACGATCAGATTGCCGCAAAGTGGGAAGGCCTTGACGTACTTTATGGCGAACAGAGTGGATTGAAAGATCAGATATCGGCGCTTGAAATAACTGTTAGAGATCTCGATCGCCAAGCTGAGTTTGGAGTCCTAAACGTTATTTCAGGTGCACTAACTGCAGCTGAAGAAATAGAGAAGTCCGGTGGAAGTTCCGCAGCATTCGAAAGCCTGCTTCCTGACATTGGACTTCCTCAGATTGGATCTGAAAACTAGTTTCTAAATACAAGGCGGTGCTAAACCGCCGTAACTACCTAACTCCCTTGCGAGTCTGTAACGCTTTTTGTATCAATACTCTAGGTCTTTGACTGCCTAGAACTTTGAATCCTTAGTTCATTACATTTCTATTTGCAGGGGAGTTGGTTTTTAATTTTGAGGCCGTCAGTCGTTTATGCACCCCATTAGGCGAGCTTCGAACTTATCTAAGGGTTCACTTGATTAGAGATGATCATGTTCCGCAGGAATTTCGAAGGGATATTTTCACCGAAAGATGGTCGACTCTAATGACCGAAATGTCAGCTTAAATACAGAGGTTTAAGATTTATTTAGGTCGACTGGATTTTCGGTGAGCGTTGAGTTCTGACTTGACTCTTCTGGCTTATAAAAATTGCAAGCCAAAATCACTTGAACAAAAGCCAAATTGACCTCAGGTGACCAGAAGGATTGACTGTGAAAAATGCCTGGGCTGTGAGATACGCAACAGACGAAGTTCTTGAAACGTCCGTCCAGTTGGGTGTTAAGAACATTATTTTTTATAGTGGTCCGGGTGAAGACGTGCTTCCTGGCACAGATCAACCGCACAACAAAGACCGAAATTCCTATGAGGACTACCTAAGTTTCAAGAAACGAACAGACTCGTATGGATTGGAGTTGGTCGCTTGCGAGAACAGTTTTATTTCAAATCCTAAATTCCATGACATAGCATTCGGAGGTCCTAAGCGTGACCAATTGATCGAATTGTTAGCGGATGAAATTACTGACATGGGCCGAGCGGGAATACCAATTTTCGCGTATCACTGGATGCCTATGGACGTCTGGAGATCACAGAATGCTGTCATTAGAGGCGGAACTAGCGTTACGGCTTGGGACAGTAATTCAACAGGGCAAAAGCGTATTTCGTCGCCTGGAGTCGTTGACATAAATCAGTCCAGTGAGAGGTTGCTCTCTGGATACGATACATCACGAGAAAATATGTGGGAATGTCTTGAATACTGGATTAAGACGATAACGCCGATAGCTGAATCAGCTGACATTCGTCTTGGTATTCATCCTGACGACCCCCCTGTGCCCGATCTAGATGGTGTCCCAAGACTTCTCGGAAGCTTCGATGCATACAAACGCCTCACGTCGATCGTCGACAGTCCGTACAACGGAATTGAGTTCTGCCAAGGGACGTTTTCGGAAATGGAAGATGCTAGAGATGGTGGCATTTACGAGATGATCAAGTACTTTGCAGAACGAAACAAAGTTTTGTACGTCCATTTTCGCAACGTGTCGGACACTGTCCCGAAGTTTCACGAAGAGTTCATAAATACTGGATATGTCGATATGAAGCGTGCGATGGAGACTTATGACGCCGCCGGATACCAGGGCGTTTTCATGGACGATCACTGCCCTGAAATTATTGGTGATACGGCTTTTCCGGGGAACTGGGGCGGGTACCGATCAAGGATCTTTGCTCAGGGTTACATACAGGCGATGCTTGAGGCTGTCACTGGAACGCGACCTGAATAAATACTTTGTTGTACTTCGCTCACTACTCACAACCAAGTAAAGAAGTCTTCAAACCAACTGTGCTCAATGTTAGAACGAGTAATTGGTGGGCCCGGCAGGACTTGAACCTGCGACCAATCGATTATGAGTCGATTGCTCTAACCAACTGAGCTACGGGCCCTCTGTGAGCGGAGAGGCTGTACGATTCTCCAACCTGCACGCTTCGGGGACATTGATTCTCTCACGAGACCCCCCGAAAGCAATACTCCAATTGAATGGTAACTCTAGTCATTTCAAAAACTATTGTGGGAACTAATCGCAATTGATAACCTCACCACCAATAGCATACTTGTTGAGAATCATTCTCATCCATAAGGAACCTCACATGTCGAACGTCAATGAATACAGATCCTTAGACAAGCACTCTCGCTGGCTACTACTGACACTCCTCGTAGGCGCTTTGTCGATGGCAATAGCTTGCGGATCATCTGACTCCGACGGCGCCGAAAACGCAGCAGCACCTGCAGCTGAAGAAGTGGACGAATCTCTCGCAGAAGTCTCACGAATTCTCAGCCCTGACTTGTCACTAACGTTCGACGATTACGTGGCAGGAGGATGGAAGAAATCCAAGCAGTACGACACCGACACCGTCCCGGAAGCAACCGACATTTGGTATGGCTTCTTCAATGCGAAAGACATCGAGGTTCGCTTCTATGATTCGCACGAGATCGCCAAAACTTACGGATTTGATAATGCGTCCGAAGCAATCGACCAAAGTTTCCGCGAAGGCGGTCAGTACGGTTCAAGCAATCGAGGCGCTGGTTCATCGGCGGTCACAAAATACAAGGCGTTCGTTGTGGTCGGGAACACGGTGATGCTGTGTGAACAGTCAGTCGATTCGTGTATCGCCCTCGCTGATATTCTCGGTGGCTAATCTAGCGTGTCATCACACAAACGCTCGCCATTAGATACTCAGCACCCGAAGCAACACGTACTCTCGCGTTGCTTCGGGTGTAGGTTGCACGAGTATGTCTAATAAGGATTAGTGGGTACCGAGCGACTGTGAGTGAGTGGCAATCAACGCAATAATCGCAGCATGACATTCAAAGCCAGAGCGTTCGTAATTCCCGTTGAGCTGCGCAATCTGCCATCGAGTTTGATTCAGATCAATCCCACATCTGCCCATATCCTACGTTCCATCTCAGGTACAACGTACGAAGAAGGGGCGAACAACGCCAGATCTGCATGAAATCGAGTCGATCAAATCAGTAATGGAGATCCAAGTCGATTCATCGATATAAATGAACAGATAGCATTTTGGAATTAGTCACATAAACAAAGACAAGGCATTTGAGACGGAAAATTCTAACCCGTTTTTGTGATTCGGAACGAATCGAAAAGCACTTCGAAAATACCGATCGGACCGAACATCACCACAAAAAGCACAGCGAGGCTAACTAATGAAGTAATCAGCAAAGAACGAATCAAGCTAAAACTGTCGCTGTTCGGACCATTGAACTTGAACACCCCGGCTGCAAGCAATACCGAAGCGACACCGGCCCAAATAGCTTGCTTCATACCTGTCATAGCGTAAGTCAAAACGAAGAACGGAGTGCTCCAAATCCACGATGAAAATGCTTCACCAGGGGTGTTATCAGAGAACGTTAATCCAGTTATTTCGAGAAGGAAAAGATTAGCCGGTAGCAATGTACTCACCAATATAGGCATCGTGATCGCAAAGATGATCGCGGTCATCAAATACGGGAGGATGCGCCCTTCCCTACCAGCTACTGAAGTAGCAATCAATCCTGCAATGAACATTGAAACTCCACCACCAATAATTGGAGCGGGTGAAAGTTTCAAAATGTGCGAGAAATTGGGACGCTGAAGCACATACTGCCAATCAGCATCGTCGATTGCTACAACGATGTTGATGTATTGAACGATGAGTGCCATTGCTATTCCGAATGGAACAATCACAATAGCCATACCCATACGTCGACGTCGATCTTCTTCGAATCGATTTTCTTCGATACGATCACGCTCTACATAACTTTGGCGAAATGACGAACCCTTTATAGCATTGCTTTCCATCTAATAAACGATAGCACTTACCAGGGCAAAGTTACTGTCACAATCATTGTGAAATTGGGTGGCTCATTACGTAACTGAAAGTTATAAATCCGGTCTCTGTAATCCAACTATCTGCCGCTAGCCAATGTGCTCATTGCTTCTTCGCTGCTACACTCCGCCGATTCGCAATTTAAACGGCCATCCAAGCTTTACTAAAACCAAGCGCCAATTAAAAACAAAGGCAGCACTCGTTGAAGATCACAGATGTACGACTGGAAATGTTCAAATGGCCACGAGCTATTCCGATCACTAATGGTCTATATACGTACACCCACAATTTGCTAAACATCGTAGTGATCGACACTGACGATCCAGACATCCAGGGCATCGGTCTCGCAGGGGGCATCGAGGCAACGCCTGAAGTAGGTCTAGCGTTTATAGAACATTTCAAAAAGGGTCTGATAGGGGAAGACCCGCTCAATAACGAAGCCCTGTGGCATGCCATGTGGCGACCCAAACTAGTGGGTCGGCGCGGAATTTCAACCCGCATCATAGGCGGCATTGATATCGCCCTCTGGGACATCAAGGGCAAAGTAGCGAATATGCCCGTCTACAAGTTGCTAGGTGGCTTCACCAACAAAGTCGATACCTATATAGCTGGCGGTTATTACGAAGAAGGCAAAGGCCTAAAAGAGCTCGCTAAAGAGATGGAAGAAAATGTCGAACTCGGCGCACGTGCGGTGAAGATCAAGGTCGGCGCTGTATCTATTAACGAAGACATCGAACGAGTACGAATTTGCCGAGAAACTATAGGATCAAATGTCCGCCTAATGGTCGACGCCAACAACGCCTACCGGCACTACCAAGCGATCGAATTCGCCCGAAAAGTCGAACAATATGATCTGTTCTGGTTTGAAGAGCCAGTCGAGCCTGACGACTACATTGGGCAGGCGGAAATTACACGCGCAACTTCTGTGCCCGTCGCCGCTGGTGAGAACGAATACACCAAATATGGATTTAGGGACATGATTAACGCTCGCGCTGTGGATATTCTTCAGCCCGATGCGCTAATTCTCGGTGGAATCACTGAATTCATGAAAGTAGCGGCGCTCGCTCAGGCGAACGACCTCGATGTCTCCCCGCACGGTGCTCAAGAGGTTCACATCCACCTCGTCGCCGCTATTCCGAACGGACTTATCTTGGAGTACTACCGTGAGTCGGTGAACCCGATGCATGGGAAAGTCTGGGAGCACGAACTGACAATCAAGGACGGATACGTTTACGCCCCCGAGCTACCCGGCCTGGGACTGACCCCAAAATGGGACACGCTAGCTGAATACAGGGTTGGATAAGGCGTACAATCTCGCCCGAACGAGAGTTTTCATCTGCGCTCTTTCGCAGACGAACTCACGCATAATCAGGCGAGTCTGCGCAAATACTGGAGAAGTACGAACGAATGCCGAATTTTGATTACGAAGCGCCAACGTCACTAGCGAGCGCGCTTGAACTACTAGCCCGCGCAGGCGAAAACCGCCCTCTTGTCGGAGGCACGGACATCATTGACCAACTGAAGAGCAACCGGCGTCACGCCGATCTCGTTGTCGACCTGAAACGAGTTCCTGAACTTCTTACTCTGAAATCGAACGGATCAGGCTTGCGAATCGGATCGGCCGTGTCGTGTACTGAAATCCATAAGTACACAGCGGAAAAAGGCGGCTTTCCTGCCCTCTCCGAATCTACTGAACTTGTCGGCTCAATTCATATTCAAAACCGTGCAAGCGTGGGCGGCAACGTTTGCAACGCCGCTCCGTCCGCCGACACCATTCCGGCGTTAATCATCCACGAAGCAGTCGCACACACTGCAAGTGCCTCGGGTGGACGTGAAATTCCACTGATCGACTTCTTTGCCGGGCCGGGTCAAACCGTTCTTGAAAAGGGCGAAATTCTAAAAGAGCTCACACTTCCAGCCCCTTCGAAGAACACAGCATCTGCATACTTGCGATTCATTCCTCGAAACGAGATGGATATAGCAGTCGCTGGTGTGGGGTCACTTATCGAGGTCGACCCAACAACTAAAGTAGTCACAAAGGCACGAATCGCTCTTGCGTCTGTAGCTCCGACTCCAGTTCGGGCATACGCAGCCGAAGAGTTCCTCCAAGGCACTGTGATCGATGCCGCAGTGATCGATAAAACTGCCGACCTCGCAGTCGATTCAGCAGTTCCGATCACCGACGTTCGTGGATCTGCCGAATACCGAAAAGAATTGATCCGAGTTCTCACAAAACGAACTCTAAATATCTGCCTGGAGCGACTCGCCTAAATGAGCAAGAAACAGATCAAAACTACCGTGAATGGCGTTGAGCACGAAATTCTCGTCGATTCAACTTGGACACTTCTCGAAACGCTTCGAGATCAGCTGAAGCTGACAGGAACCAAAGAAGGCTGCTCAAACGGCAACTGCGGTGCGTGCACCGTCATGATCGATGGCAAATCTTCTTGTTCCTGCCTCGTTCTCGCACCCGAAATCAACGGTCGGGAAGTAACAACCGTCGAAGGGCTCGCCGATCACGGTCATCTCTCACCAGTTCAGGATGCGTTTGTGGAAAACTCGGGACTACAGTGTGGATTCTGCACACCGGGATTCATGATCGCAACAACCGCCCTCCTCAACGAAAATCCTCACCCTAGCGAAACAGAGATTCGACTCAAGCTGGCAGGAAATCTCTGTCGCTGCACCGGATACGACAAGATCGTTCGTTCAGTTCAAGATGCCGCCGAACGCCTTAGCAAGACCTAGTCGCCGGACTCCACCTAACCCAGTGCGTGCTCGCGCTCACCTGTTGCTAGAGCCGTCTGAATGCTTTCTATTAAACGCTTTGCTGACTCGGCGCTAATCTCGACAGCAACTCGTCGTTCAGGCTTGTCAGGATTCTTCACAAAATCGATCACAAGCGCGTGATCTAACGTAGCGTCGTACGGGTGGTCGTAGTAAACATTTGTCTGGGACAGCTTGAACCAGCCGTCAGGGCCTTTCGCCGATCATTCCATATCTGCTTTTTCGATTATCCAAGTACACATTTGCATTCTCTTTCTAAAATTTGAACCTATTTCGGCTTCAGTGCACCTGATATTGGCTTGCAAGTTAGCAGGCTTGCCGGAATATTTGTAATTCTGTTGATCGATTCCCGCACTCATCACCAGACCAAGGCTAGGAAGCCCAAAGGAGTTCTCAAATGGCGATGACGATTTCTTGTGCTGACATGAGTTACTCCTGCAGGTACGGAGTCACAGGCGAGTAGATGGACCAGATTCTTAGTGGAATCAAACATCACTCGCTGGAGTTTCAGAACTGACTCGAAGAACAACTTGAAAAAAACGACACTGTCGAAGAGTGGAAAGGCACCATACGCTAGGCATCACGTCCTGGCCAAACCCGCACTCCACGTGACGAGAGAGACCGCAATGTCGTACCTCAATAGATTCACAACTTCGCTCCGAAGAATTTGAACACTTCAACCCAAGCTTCCTTAGCCTGCACCGGTCGAAACCCGGGGCGATCAGTCGCGAAGAAACCGTGGCCAGCGCCTTCGTAAAGATGAAACTCATAGTCGACACCGTGCTTCTTTAGCTCAGCTTCTGTAGCGTTCATCTGGTCAGGGCTTGGCGATCCGTCATCTTGACCAAATATGCCAAGGAGCTGAATAGAAATGTTCGGTGTGTAGTCGATTGGCGCAACAGGCTGCCTCTCGGTTAGCTCTTCGAGCTTAGCAATTACGCGGCCTCCCCAGCAATCAACCGCAGCATCGACGGTGTCCATACGTCCAGCTACAAGGTACGTCTGACGACCTCCTGAACAGAATCTAATCATCCCGGTTTTACCCGAGAAGTAAGGCAATCGACTCAAATACGTGGCTGATCCTTCTGCATCTCCGATAAACCTATCGTCGGGAACTCCGCCCGCTGCACGCGAAATAGTCGCGGCGTCATCGACCTCGACGCTAGGAGCCTTTCGGTAGTGGAGATTCGACATTACAGCGACATAGCCGTGGTGCGCAAAACGACGAGGATTTCTTTCGTTGCTTCGTCTCACCCCGGCATATGGTGAACCACGATTACGCCAGGATACGGCCCTGATCCAAGTGGTCGAGCCATATAAGCCTTAATAAGGTCACCGCCATCGCGCGCATATGTGACCGTCTCAGCGAGCAAACCTTCGTAATTTGGCATTCAGCCCTCCGGCTCGTATTACCTAGCGATCTGAGTTGTTCGTTGGCAAAAATAGACAGTACCGCATACTCGACCAAAAGCAGGATTCGTACTTGAATGTGGTAATCTGATTCCAAGATCGAATCAGCGACCTCAGCAAATTTACGTAATAATCTTCAGGGTCGTAATCCGCATCTAATCTGTACACGACCTCAACTAAAAGCCGAGTAACAAATGGAACAGGTATTTCGAGCCGCATCTGATGAAATAACAGCAGGTAACGACATGGTTGTCGCAACTGTGGTCAAAACTTCTGGTTCAACACCTCAGAAGCCGGGCGCAAAACTGCTCGTCCGCGCAGATGGTTCAGGGGTCGGTACTCTCGGTGGCGGTTGTGTTGAAGGTGATATCTGGTTCGCCTCGTCACAGTTACTTTCGAATGGCGGAGTCGCAGAAATGCGCGACTACGAGCTCAATGAAGACCTAGCAGCCGAAGATGGATTGGTCTGCGGCGGCACGATGTACTTCCTGCTCGATCCGCTACGCAAGTCGGATTCCTCAAACGCTGACAAAGATTTCAATGAAGAAGTTATCGCAGCCTATGAAGGCGGAGCACCAGTTGCTGTCGCCAGCCTGATGAAAACACCAGATGGTTCGACACTTACTGTCGGCGCAAAATTGTTGATCCGTGAGAACGGATCTACTTCCGGCTCACTCGGCGATGAGAAACTCGATTCGAACGCCATAAACAACGCTCGTAACCTTATGGCGATGGGCAAGAACGATTACATCACGTCAGAATCGGGAACTGAGTACTTCGTTGAGGCGTACACCACTCCTCCAACGCTCGTTCTAGCTGGTGGCGGACACGTATCGAAGGCGATCTCCAGTATTGCCGCATCGCTCGGTTTTCGCATATTCATCATCGACGACCGCGAAGATTTCTCTAATCCAACCCGATTCCCCGAAGCCGAACAAACAGTCGTTTCTGATTACGGATCGGCGTTCAAAAAGCTACCAATCGGGACAAATTCGTTCATCGTAATCGCCACACGCGGTCACCGGTACGACGCTTCGGCGACGGCTGCAGCAATGAAAACCCCCGCCAGTTATGTAGGCTTGCTCGGCAGCAAGCGCAAGACGATTCTCATTTTCGAAGAGCTATTCTCTGAAGGCTTCACGATGGAAGAAGTCCAAAGCGTACGGTCCCCGATCGGTCTAAACATTTCAGCGAGAACCCCTGAAGAAATCGCACTTTCGATCATGGCCGAAATAGTCGGATTCCGGCTCGGCGGCGATGGCGGAACACTGAAGCTTAACCAACTCCTCATCGATAAAGCTGCCGAAAAAGCAAATAGTCGCCCAGAAAACGCTCCAACTCCAGAAGCAGCTGTAGGCGCCGACTAACGTGCCGAACTACAACGCGGTCGGCATCATTCTTGCAGCTGGTCAATCCAGCCGGATGGGAAGTCCAAAAGGCCTGCTTGAATGGCGGGGGACAACGCTGCTTGAATACCAGATGAACTCGCTACTTCAAGGAGGTTGCGACAAGGTCGTGGTCGTCACAGGTAAGTACGATGCCGAAATGGCTCCGTTGCTTAAAGACCGCCCCGGCATCATCAGGGCATACAACCCAAAATACCTCGAAGGCAAAACAACATCGATTAAAGCTGGGATCTGGGAACTACCCGACGACATACACTCGATCGTTCTACTCGCGGTCGATCAGCCACGTCCTGCCTGGGTGATCGAGAAAGTTCTGAGACTTCACACCGACCTCGGTGCCGACGTCACCTCCCCAGGCTTCGATGGACACGGCGGCCATCCGCTAGTTTTCGACGCACAGTTTCGCGCCGACCTAATGAACATTACAGAAGAGAGCGAGGGTGTTCGTGCGATTTTTCGCAAAACCGACATCCATCACCACAGAGTGAAGTTCGATTCAGCAATTGTCCGACTCGACATCAACACCCCTGAGGCCTACGAAAACGCGCTGGCTTCTTACACTGAACTGGCGAAATCAAAGTTGTAAGCTGTGGTGATCATGTCGTCACCTGAACGTGTCCCGATCCGGCTTCGAGATAAGACAGCCGGTTACATAGCGATCATTATTTTCAGTTTCCCGGTCCTTGGATTTTGGATTTTCGTCCACCTCGGCTCGATCGACCTCATTTGCAGTTGCGTACCGTTCAATATGTTCCCTAACTGGGCGCCGGAATCGAGCATAACCGGCGGAATACTTACTCTCACCCCAATTCTTTTTGCTGATTGGTTCGTCTGGACTAGATGGCACTCCTACAGACAACGAAAGGTATGGTCGGCAAAATACACGGACAAAAATAATCCGTGGTACGCAAAGACCGTCGAGGAACGACCTAAGGGTCCGATGAAAAACAAACACTATGAGCCTTAGCGACATCGTCTCCGATTCACCTAATTCCACTGGACCAAATTCTCTCGACGATGCACGTCAATTCCTTCAGTCAGCTGGGATAGATGGCTGGCTTACAAGAGATTATCGCTACACAAACCCTGTTTTCGAAGCAGCGCTCGGACGGCGTGTTGAGCGACTGACCCGACCCGTATGGCTATGGATCCCGGCGAACGGCGAACCACAGTTGCTGGCACACGAAGTCGATATCGCACACTTCCCTAGCGATTCACCGCCGGTAACCGCATACGGCAATCGACTGCAGATGATCGCTGGACTCAAGGCTGGTCTACATAGTGCAAAGACCGTTGCGATGGAATACTCACCGCTATACGAACTGCCGAGGGTGGGGCGAGTCGATGCTGGGACCATCGATCTGATTCGCTCGTTCGGCGTAGAGGTCGTATCTTCCGGCGATGTGATTCAGTATGCAACAGAACGCTGGACACCCGACCAACTGCAATCTCATTTCTTCGCTGTCGACGCTCTCGACAATATCGTGAAGCAGACGTTCAACTTCGTCGGCGAGAACATTCGCTGGGCACTCACGGAGCACGATATCGCCGAGCACATCCGGGGTCGCTTTGATCGAGCCGGGCTCGAATGGGATCATGGTCCTTCTGTTTCGTTCAACGAACACTCGTCGATTCCACATTACGATCCTCAGCCCGGCGAGTCGGCAGTGATTCGACGCGAAGGCTGGTTGTTGATCGACATGTGGGCGCGCAAAAAATCTTCTTCAGTAAGCGAACGAAATATCTCTGCCGACATCACTTGGACTGCCAAGCTAGGCGAGCCACCCAGTGCAAAACAGCAGGAAGTGTTCAATACCGTCACTGGTGCAAGAGACGCCGCTTTCGAACTTCTAGAAAACCGTGTGCTTGAAGGCGATAACCCGCAAGGTTGGGAGATCGACCGCGCTGCGAGGGATGTGATCGAAAAAGCAGGATATGGCGAATTCTTCGTTCACCGACTCGGTCATTCCCTCGGCTACGAAGTTCACTCAAACGGCGTAAATCTCGACGACTGGGAAACGCACGACACACGCACCGTCATCAACGGCGTTGGTGTAACTATCGAACCGGGTATCTACCTACCCGCGTTCGGAGTGCGCTCGGAAATGGACGTCTATCTCGGCGAAGACGGCCCCGAAATCACAGGCAAACGCCAACTCGAAATCGTGCAGATCGAAACTGGTTAGCTTCCGCGTAGCTCTTCAGCCGCCCGCATCAGACTACCGGACGAAGTAGGAATCTGGCGGGTTGTAGCGAAATCGGTCAATAGTCCCACCATGTAAGCGCTCAACTGCGCATCCCCATCGCTGACCTAAATCACAACTTCGACGCCGACCTCGGCAGCCCTTGCCTTGATCGCTGCGTACTGACCGTTCTCGACCGGCACTCCGTTCACTAGCCGATCGTCCATCGAATCAGCTTCTGGATCACCAGGCACGAGCACTCGATCTACGCCGGGCAAAGTTGGTGTCGCATGAAGCTCTCGAATCATGTCGTCCATCATCGATTTGAATTCATCAACGTCCCTAAAGCAAGCGATATCGATCGCCATAACCCAGCTCATATTCTCGCCACGATCAAGCTGATTACTGAATCCTCCACCCGATAGAACTCCACACAAAATATCGACCATCACAGCGAGTCCGTAGCCCTTGTGCGAGCCTTGTTCCCGCGTATTGCCAAGCGGATTTAGCGCCCAATCGTCGTTTTCTCCGTCGGGTGGTTCAGTGATTTCGCCACCATCCGGCACACTCACGCCCCACCCCGCCGGAATTGGCACGCCGATTCGACGTGCCAATCCAACTTTTCCGCTAGCAACAGTCGAAGTCGCCATATCTAAAAAGAAATCTCGCTCCTCACCCGCAGGAGCAGCAAAACCAATTGGGTTAGTTCCCAACATCTTCCTCGCGCCAAGCGCAGGTCGAACCGCTGGTGCGGCAGTGGTCATCGACATGCCGATCATGTCGTGCTCAAGAGCCATAGAGGCGTAGTAGGCCACCATCCCAACATGGTGTCCGTCCTTGATGCTCACCATCCCGAGCCCATGCTTCTTAGCCTTCGCAATCGCCATTTCCATTGCCTCATACGCAGAAACAAGTCCAATACCATTCCCACCACTTACAAGAGCAGTCGTTTCAGATTCGCTGATAACGGTGGTCTGCTGAGGAACTGTATACACGCCGTCTTCTGCGTTTTTCGAATAGCCAACGACATTCGAAACCCCGTGGGTGTCGACACCGCGTACGCTCGCTGCGACAAGAACTTTGGCGGCTATTTCAGCATGCCGGTCTGTCGTTCCAACTGCCCGAAAAATCAAAGAAAGCTGAATGTGTAGATCATCTGCTGGCACACGAGTCGAGTTGGAGTGGTTGAGTTTTACTTGATTGGCCATTAAATGAACATCTCTACACCTAGTTGAGCCGCTTTGGCACGCATCTCGTCATACTGACCGTTCTCGACAGGCACGCCGTTCAAAGAACGGTCATCCTCGAAATCCGCCTCTGGATCGCCAGCTACCAGAACACCGGCTGCACCCGGCAACGGAGGAGTGGCGTGAAGCTCTCGAACCATGTCGTCCATCATCGATTTGAAATCGCCGACGTCCCTGAATTTTGCGATATCGATTGCCATGGTCCAGGTCATATTTTCACCACCCGAAAGCTGCGCTCCGAATCCGCCACCGGAAAGCACACCACATAAAATATCGACTACTAGTCCAAGTCCGTAACCTTTATGTGCGCCCTGTTCCCTTGTTCTTCCCAACGGGTTCATCGCCCAGTCTTCTCCCCTATCACCACGAGGTTCGGTTAGCGGCTCGCCTTCAGCAGTTACAGCCCAGCCGACCGGCATCTGCACTCCCAGCCGCTTTGCAAGCGCTATCTTGCCGCTAGCAATCGTCGAAGTAGCCATATCGAAAATAAAGTCTCGTTCTTCACCAGCAGGTGCGCCAAACGCTATCGGGTTCGTACCAACTCTCGGTCTCGCACCTAACGCTGGCCGTACGCTCCGGCTGGCGTTAGTCATCGCCATTCCGATCATGTCCTCTGCGACAGCCATCATCGGGTAGTAGCCGACCATCCCAATGTGGTGGCCGTTTCGAATAGTGGTCATCCCGATGCCGACGGATCGAGCCTTGGCAATAGACATTTCCATTCCCTGATGAGCAGCAACGAAACCTAGTCCGTTTCCACAATCTAGAAGTACGGTCGATTCGGTCTCGCTGATGATTTCCACTGTCTGCGGAACTGTGTACTCACCTGATTCAATCGATTTGGCATATCGAACCGTGTTGCCCACTCCGTGCGTTTCAACACCTCGCAAACTCGAAGACACCAAAATTTTTGCCGTGATTTCGGCATGCTCAGTCGGTGTGCCAACGCCCTGCAAAATTGCAGAGACCTGTTTGTGGAGATCGTCCGCAGCAACGCGAATCGAGTTCGATTCATTGAGTTTCAGATAGTCGAGTGCCAAAGATGAATCTTTCGTGATCATGTCAGTCTGTCGCCCTCCGACAGAACTTCCGACGGCGAGTGTACGTGAGTTGCCCATGCATTGGTAAGGATGTCGTACCCAGCTACCCCAACTCAGTTCCGATACCGCGCTCTAACGCCATTTCGTAGAGTCGACCGCATACCGCTAGATCCTCGAACGCAACACCTTGCGATTCGAACAATGTGATGTCGTCGTCTGAATAACGTGCCGTTCGCAATCCTGCCACGATGCGATCTAACCGCACCATCGACTCCCACGAGAATCTCCCGACTTCTACTGCCCGCATTAACTCGCCACACTCGATTTTTGTCTGGTCGATATCATCGCATGCAACTAGATCAGCCTTCACGATGGCTGCCGTGTCTAGTTCTCGCTTCATCCATGAATTATTTCCAGCTGCGTTGATGTGCATTCCCGGCTCGACCATATCTCCGGTTATCACCGGTTCGACCGAGCTAGTCACCGCAATAAGTACATCCATTCCTTCAGCAGCGGTTTCCTTGGAATCGACCGCCACGACATTCACCCCAAGTCGCTCGCTCATGACTGAAGCGAACCTTTCTCGCTTTTCGGTAGTACGAGAAAACACTTTCACATCTTTGATATCCCGAACAGCACAAACAGCTTCGAGCTGTGTCTGCGCCTGATAACCAGACCCGATAATTCCAACCGTAGAAGAGTTCTCACGCGCCATGTACCTAGTTGCAATTCCCGAAGCAGCGCCGGTTCGAACCTGCCCCATTCGACCTGCGCCCAACACAGCGAGAAGCCCTTCACCATTCGTACCAAACAGCATCACCCTGAAATCCCCAGCTGCGTACGATTTGTGCCCTGCCCATCCCTTTTCAGGCCACGTAGCAGCCATGAAGTTGAGGGACATTTTCCCTTCGCCGGTCGAAAGTCTACGACGTGGTTCGTTGCGAACTTCACCTGCCGACCTCGCCTTGAACACTTCATCCAACGCTTCAAGCGCCAGATTCATGTCCAACATTTCGTTCACTTCAGCTTCGGTTATGTACAGTCGTTTCACGGTGTTTGGCATTGTTTGAATATTCCTAATTGGCGTTTTGAACGGATTTCAACTCAGTAAAATCGCCGTTCATTCGACGAGCCTGATCTGGACAGACTGGCGCGGGCAACTAGAATACCGTTCGTCAGGTCGCTTGCGACATTTAAATTAGACTGATCACGATAGCGGGAAGTACCAAGTGCCCAATAGCCAAATCAAAGCTCTGGTATTCGACGTGTTCGGCACGGTCGTCGATTGGCGTAGTTCGATATCTCGACAGGCAGCCGAAATCGGTGCAAAGCACGGAGTCGAAGCCGACTGGAATAAGTTCGCCGATGACTGGCGCGCTGGCTATGGAGCCGGAATGGCAAAAGTGAATTCTGGCGAAGATGAGTGGAAGATCGTCGATCAAATTCACAGAGAACGACTCGATGTGATCCTCGACGAGTACGGGTTTCCAACGATTGACGAAGAAGAGAAAGTCGAATTCAACAAAGCCTGGCACCGACTCGATGGCTGGCCAGATTCGACCGATGGGTTGCTTCGGCTAAAGTCGAAATACATCATCGCGTCACTGTCGAACGGCAACATCGCCCTTCTCACGAATATGGGAAAATACGCCAACCTGCCTTGGGATGCCGTGCTCTCGGCAGAACTCACCGGCAAGTACAAAACACACCCTCGTGCTTACACTAAAACCGCAGAACTACTCGGGCTAGAGTACGACGAAGTAATGCTGGTAGCGGCGCACAATGGTGATTTACGAGGTGCGATAAACGCTGGTCTCAAAGCAGCTTTGGTGACCCGACCCGAGGAATACGGTCATGCGAAACAGCCCGATCTCGAACCTGAACCCGACTTCGACTACTTCGCCAAAGATTTTCACGACCTAGCAAACCAACTAGGCTGCCCATAGAAGCCGAAGGCGCATAACACCGAAACAGAAAGAACGTTCATTTCAGGATTCGAAGAACCACTCTGAAACGAAAAACACGAATCTGACGAATTGACCAATTCAGGCCCAAAAAGCCTCACGCTGAAAGAAGAACAATGAGCTGGAAATTTGAAGATGCGGCGCCGGTAATCGGCTCGATAACAGAAGGAAACGTCTGGAACGGCGAAACTTTGCTCTACTCGAACATCGCCATGAACCGCATCATGTCGCTCGACGTTAACTCCGGACTCGTCGAAGTTTGGCGAGAAGATACCGAAGGGACGAACGGACTCAACTACGACAGTGAAGGTCGCTTGTTCGGTTGCTCAGGCGACGGACGAGCAATCGTTCGATTCGACCCAAACGGACAGACCGTAACAATCGCTGATCGAGTCGACGGTCGACGAATCAACTCGCCAAACGATCTAGCGATCACGCCGTCTGGCTCGATCTACTTCTCCGACCGAGTCGGTGACGTCAGCCCCGACAACGGCATAACTTACTCAGCGATCATCTCAGCCGAACCGCAAGACGACGGCACCTATAAAACCTTTCGTCGCACGTTCGACACCAGCATGCCGAACGGCCTACTCTTCTCGTCCGACTACAAGACGCTCTACGTCGCACAAAGCGACTACGGCGCAAGCGAAGACCGTCACCTGCGGGCTTACCCGGTGAACGATGATGGATCGCTTGGCGAATACGAATTACTTCACGATTTCGGTCCTCACCGCGGCATCGATGGCATGACGCTTTCGAACGCAGGTAACATCGTTGCCTGCACCGGATGGGAGCTATCAGGACCCGGCGGAATGATTACAGTTTTCGATCCCAAGGGTCGAATCATCGAAACTCACCCGACTCCGGCACAACGTCCAACCAACTGCACGTTCGTAGGCGAAGACCTCTACGTATCGTCAATCGAAGGCCACTGCATCGTCGCCCATAACACCGGCATGACAGGCCACCTGCTCTGGCCGAACTAGAGAGCCTCAATTTCAATCCCATCACATGACCACCACAGCCAGCAACTTCTCACGCTGACAAGAAAACAAGAACAAACATGACCGACTGGAAATGGACCAAGATCGCAGATCACGACAGACTGACCGAAGGGCCAGTGTGGGACGGCAAAGGTCTGCTCTACAACGAATGCGCCGCTAGCACTACGTTCCGTTGGGACCCAAAAACCAACGAAAGCACTGTTTGGCGCGAAAACACGGGTGCTGCGAACGGTCAGACTTTTGATCGCCAAGGTCAGCTGTTCGTATGCGAGGGCGACGCTCACCGGGTGACGAAAGTGGACCCCGAAAACCCTAACGCTGAGCCGCTAGTAATCAGCAATGCTTTCAAGGGCGAGACGATGAACTGGCCCAACGATATCGCCGTCGATCAAAAAGGAAGAGTCTATTTCACCGACCCCAACTACACGGGCGGCCCCGGCAATCTCGAACACGAATCGGTGTACATGTCGGAGCACACGTTCGGCGGAAACTGGAACACCATGCGAGTCACGTTCGATACGCTCAAGCCAAACGGCGTGCTGTTCTCTATAGATCAAAAGACGGTATTCGTCGCCGATACTCCCAATCAACCAGAAGACCCCAAACGTCTGCTGGCATACCCAGTGAACGAAGACGGAACTCTAGGCTATAGCCAAGTTCTTCACGATTTCGGTCGTGGACGCAGCATCGACGGCATGACGCTTTCGTCGGCAGGAACAATACTTGCGACGGCAGGATCTTCATCTGGTGGCCCCGGTCCGATGATCTACGAATTTGAGGCTTCGGGTCGAGTCGTTCGTACTCACCCTACGCCTGCAGATAATCCGACTAACTGCACGTTTGGCGGCTCGTCGCTATCAACGCTGTTCGTAACGTTCATGGGTGGCGAGGTCTATCAAGTCGACAACGTCGGGCATACAGGCCAATTAGCGTATCCGCAGCGTAGGTTTTAGAGAGAACTACCCCCTTCCCTCACTATCGAGGGAGAGAGGAGTCATAGCAATTCGCACCGGCTCAATCAGGCCGATTGAGAGTCGATCCGCCTTCAAGCAGAAAACGTGCCACTCGCACCTACTTGCTGAAGCTTGAGTCGTAGGCATCTGCAGCAACGAGTGAATCGTCGAGCAAGTCCTGCGCCTTCATCCATTCAACCAGTGATTCCCAGCGACTATCGTCGAACGAACCAACGGGTGCGCCCTCCGACTTCCAAAGCGGAGCAAGAAGCTCAACACCTTCACGGTCGGTAGGCTCATCGATCTCGGCTTCCGGGTTTAGAGCAAGCATCGTGTCGACCGATCCCTGAGGATCGTCGGCAGCCTGTGAGTAGCCCTTGTTGAACGCTTGAACGAATCGTTCGACCAGTTTTGGATTATTCGCGATGTTGTCTTCCGAAGTTACAAGAACCAGCTCGTAGTAGCTCGGAACACCCCACTCGCTCGGGTATAGCACATTGGTCTCAAAGCCCTCGTTACCCATGATGATCGACTCGTAGGTCCAGTAAACACCAACAATGGCATCTACTTCGCCAGCCATAAGGCCAGTGCTAACATTCCAACCAAGATCGACAATTTCAACATCATCGATAGAAGCTCCATCGGATTCGAGCATAGTTACGAGCATAGCGTCGTTCCAAGGCAGACCCGGTGTACCAATCTTCTTGCCAGCAAGCTGACCTGGAGTCTCGATACCCGATGATGCCAAAGTCATGATCGAGTTGAGTGGCTGTTGAACAATTCCTGCAATAGCAACAACGGGAACACCCTCTTGGCGAGCCTGAAGCAGATCGGGCTGGTAGTAGAAAGCGAAATCGCTCTGTCCTGTAGCAACCAGACCCAATATTGCTGCCGGATCGGCAGGTGGTTCAACCGTAACGTTCAGATTTTCGCCGGCGAAGAACCCTTTGTCGACAGCTTCGTAAACTCCAACGTGGTTGGCGTTCTGGAACCAATCGAGCGTTACAACAACGTCGTCAAGTTTTGGTGCTACGGTTGATGTCACCGATGTTGCCGTTGAAGGAACAGCCGTCGGTTCGGCAGACACGGTAGGCTCTGCTTCACTCGCACATGCGCCGATCGCTATCGACGCAAATATTGCTACAAGTAGCACTAACTTCTTCATGAATCTCCTAGGCGAATAACTCTATTCGCAATTGGTGGGTACTTTCTGAGCATCCACTTTTCTGTTGCGACGACCGCTGCGAACAGCGCCATCGCCAATATCGAAAGTACAACTATTGCGGCGAAAACTCTCGCCGTCTGAAACTGACCACCAGCGATTTTCATCATCCAGCCAAGCCCAGCGCTCGATCCAAACCACTCGCCGATAACCGCTCCAATTACGGAAACGACAGCGGCGACTTTTAGACCAGCGAAGAAGTTTGGTAGAGCCGACGGAATCATCAGTTTGCGAAATATCTGAAACGGCGACGCCCCGAGCGTTCGGAACATGTCGACCATCTCTTGATCTACGGAACGTAGCCCAGCAACCAGACTGATGACGATTGGGAAGAACGTGAACAGAACTATGACAATCACCTTCGAAGTGATGTCAGTTCCGACCCAAATGATCAACAATGGAGCTAGGGTGATGATCGGAATCGTCTGCGAAGTGATGATGAGTGGATAGATCGTTCGCTCTACAGTGCGTGACCAGATAATTCCCGAAGACAATCCGCCAGCAAGCAAAATCGAAATGGTGAATCCGATCACGGTTTCCGCAGCGGTGACTCGAGCGTGACGCATCAAGAATCCGAACGAATCCGCTATTTCTACAGCGATCACGCTCGGCGGTGGAAGCAGCCAATGCTGAACGTCCAAAACGTCGACTAGAACTTCCCAAGCGACGATCAGGCCTATGGTCATAGCGACGGGGGGAAGCCACTCGGACAGAGCCTTTTGTAGGGATCCATAAGTGTTCATCGAACAGACTCCTGATGACTCAGTAGGTGGAGGATATTTGTTCGAATCTTGTTGAATTCGAGCGACATTGAAATATCTTCCGTATCCGTTTTCGCTTCGAAATCCACCTTGATATCGGCAATGATTCGCCCCGGTTCAGGAGCCATAACTAAAATTCGATCCGCCAACAAAATCGCTTCATCAACATCGTGTGTAACCAGCACCACAGCTTTGTCGGCAGTATCGAGAACGTTCAAGAGCCACTGCTGCAAAGATCGACGGGTTATAGCGTCGAGCGCGCCAAACGGTTCATCTAGCAGCAATACGAGGTTATCTGGCAGCACGGCTCTCAGAAGAGCGACACGTTGACGCATTCCTCCCGAAAGCTGCCACGGCATATGATCGAGCACATCAGCGATATCGAATAACTCGGCAAGTCTTTCAACTCGCTCGTTCGATTCGGCTTTACCAACCCCCTTCAGTTCGAGCCCAAGACGGCAGTTTCCTGCGACAGTTCGCCACGGCAACAATAAATCGTTCTGCTGCATGTACGAAACATTGCCAAGGCGCTCAGCCCTCCCGACAAGTCCGTTCGTATTGATTGAACCTTCTTTAGCTTCAAGCACACCCGAAATGAGATTAAGCAGCGTGCTTTTGCCGCAGCCTGAAGGTCCAACGAGTGCAACAAACTCTCCACGATCGACCGAGATACTTACCTCAGCGAGAATCGGAACATTCTCGTAATCGAAACCAATACCTGAAACAGCGAGTAACGCGTCTTCAGACTCAACATTGCTGCTATTCGTAGATATTTGTTGATTTAAGACCCGGCTCATCGATGATTGGTCGCTACCAGTTAGATTGTCCTACTGGGTAATCAACGCTTGGATGAGGCACACGAGCCGTTTTCCTACGCTGGAATTACCCAGATCAGGTTCAAGGGTTGGCAGAATTAACGTCTGCCCTCTCAGCCCGGCTACCCGAGCTCCCCACGTGCTACTGAAATTCAGGACACTAGCGAAGCAATGCCTCGCCTATTGCCAGTCTTACAATAAATTACCGGCATGTCAAATCAGCTAGTCGTAACTCAGGATTATGGGTTTGTGGATTTACCTACCGGCAGCTAGAATGCCCTTAATCCAGTTCGAAAGCACAGTAAGCCACACGGGAATTCGCCGAAGGTTTTGGGAACAAACCCGCTCTCTCCAAAAGAAAACTTTGCCCGAGCAATAAGATGCCCTGACGAGGAGATAAACCTTGGTGCGGCAGCGTTATACGCAGCTTCTAGCGAATTTCCTGATCTTGACGTTATCGCCTACCAAGGACGCATCGCTCAGTTTGGAACGAAAGTCAAGACGTTACTTCCAGCGGACTACACGAACTTCGAATTCGTCAATTCGATGCACGAAGTTCTATTCGGAAAGACCGGATTTACTGGTGATTCGAAAGATTATTTCGATCCTCGTAATAGCCACCTTAACGAGGTTATCGACCGCCTAAAAGGTAATCCAGTAACCCTTTCGATCTTCTACATCGAAGTAGCACGAGTCGCCGGCGAGAAAGTACGCGGCATATCGCTTCGCAAACACTTCGTCGTCGTTGTCGGAACCGGTGAAGACCGCATTTATGTCGATCCGTTCCACGGCGGCGGGTTTCTCTCACGCAAAGAGTGCATAACCAACATTCTCGGCAAAGATAATGTCAAGCATGGCGACTTCGATGATCTCGAACGTAAGTACCTAAAGCCCGCATCTAACCGAGCGATTCTGCGCCGACAACTAAGCAACCTCAAAGTTGCCCATGAAAAGCATAAACAGTACGAACTAGCTCTCTCGGCATCCGAGCGAATCCAGTTAGTCGACCCAGCAAATCTTCGTAACCTCAGCGAACTCGCCCATCTACAGACGAAAGTCGGTAACTTCGGCGATGCCGTAGATTCGCTCACCCTGTTCCTCGAACGGGCCCCTGATGGATCGAACACTGAGCAAGCCGAAAGTGCACTCCGTAAGCTAAAGTCGCTCACAATCCGCGGCAGCGAAGATTCCTCTGAGTAGATAATTGACGGTCCGCCACAAAACCGCTTGGCTAAACCTGACGTATTCTCTATTGGTTACCTGCACGGCTAGACGTATTAGCGCACGGCAAATACATGCATGGTCGGTTGGGTCCT
>ENA-OREN01001180-OREN01001180.1-marine-metagenome-genome-assembly--contig:-NODE-1180-length-32119-cov-3.927221_pt1 | contig 32119 bp, 28 predicted proteins | sample MGYA00248624_ERZ508555 | MGnify/ENA primary metagenome ERZ508555 (study PRJEB26222, sample SAMN06267773) | marine metagenome | isolation source: Saanich Inlet, British Columbia, Canada | place...
TACTTATCAAAGCAGTAGATTTTTCTAGAGAGAGACATAGTGAGCAAAAAAGAGACTCTGGAGATCCATATTTCTTTCATCCATTGGCCGTAGCAAATATTTTAGCAGATTATAAATTAGATTGGATCAGTGTAACAACAGCATTGTTGCATGATACTGTTGAAGACGGCGTAGCTACTAGAGCAGAAATAAGAAAATTATTTGGTGCTGAAATAGCTAGACTTGTTGATGGAGTTACAAAATTATCTAAAATAGAGACTCCACATATAGAGTTACGTGAAGCTGAAAATTTTAGAAAATTTTTATTAGCTATGTCTAAAGATATAAGAGTTTTATTAGTTAAGTTAGCTGATAGATTACATAATATGAGAACAATTACTCATATAGATTCTGAAGATAGAAGATTAAGAATATCAAGAGAGACTTTAGATGTTTATGCCCCGCTTGCAGCTAGAATTGGTATGCAAAACATGCGAGAAGAACTAGAAGATAGAGCATTCTCACAAACTAATTCTTCTATCAGGAAGTCCCTAAATAAAAGAATTATTTTTTTACGAAGTCAAGATAACGAATTAGTAAAAAAAATAATTAAAGAAATAAAAAATAAATTTAAATTAAATAATAAATATGTGGAAATTCAAGGGCGAGAAAAAAGTATATATTCTGTATGGAAAAAAATGCAAAAATCCTCTATTTCATTCGAAAATATTTCAGATATATATGCTTTTAGAATTATATGTGCAAATAGAAGTGATTGCTACAGTGCATTGGGTATAATTCATAATATTTGGCCTATGATTCCTGGTCGGTTTAAAGATTATATTTCTACTCCAAAGTCAAATGGTTATTCATCAATCCATACTAATGTTATTGGGCCCTTAGGTAGGCCTATAGAAATACAAATTAGAACTAAAAAAATGCATGAATTAAATGAATATGGAGTAGCAGCTCATTGGTATTATAAGGAAAAAGCTAGTATGCCAATAAAGCTAAATAAAGTTAGTTTAAATTTGTTTAAAGAGTTTTCAGAAATTATTGGTAATTCATCAGGAGCAGCTGATTTATTATCTCACACAAAAATGGAAATGTATTCTGATCAAGTATTTTGTTTTACTCCAAAAGGTGAAGTAATAACTATGCCAAAAAGTGCTACACCTATTGATTTTGCTTTTGCTGTCCATTCTCAGCTGGGTGAAACATGTGTAGGCTGTAAAATTAATGGACGTTCTGCGCCTTTACAAACCATTTTATCAAATGGAGATCAAGTTGAAATATTAAGAACTAATGGTCAAAGTCCACAGCCTATGTGGCTTAATTATACCGTTACTGGTAAAGCAAGATCCTATATAAATAAATTTATTCGGGAGAATGATAAAATTGAATTTATAAAATTAGGAAAATCTATTTTAGAAAATAGCTTTATTTTAAAAAACAAACAGTTTCATGATAAATTAATAGACCCAATTTTAAAGCAAACAAGTTTTAAAAGTAAAAGGGCATTATTTATGGCTTTAGGCAAGGCTGAGATTAATAGTGATGAAATATTAAAGCTTATACTGCCCAATAAGAATAAAGAAATTTTGAATGCACCCAATAATACAAAAGACAAAGGGATTTCATTAAAAGGTTTAAAACCTGGAGTAGCAATACATATGGCTGAATGTTGTTATCCTTTATTTGGAGAAAGAATAGTAGGGTTGATGACAGAGGGTAAAGGTATTACAATTCATACTTTAGATTGTGTTACCTTGGAAAGGTTTACTGATAACCCTGAATTATGGGTAGATTTAACATGGAATAAGAAAAACTCTGAAAATAGTGTTGGTAGAATTGATATTATAGTAACAAATAAAAAAGGAAGTTTGAATACTTTAACTCAAACTATAGCAGAATTTGGTGGTAATATTACTAATTTATTAGTAAATCAAAGATCTGATGAATTTTTTCAAATGTCTTTAGATATAGAGGTAAATAATGCAAAGCATTTAAATGAAATTATTACGGGTCTTAGAACAAACTTAAGTGTATATAAAGTAAATCGATCTAAAGAGAGTTACAACTAATTAAGGATTTTCTATATGTCAATTATGAGTGAAGATGAGGTTTTAAATGTATATAAATCAGTAGGTGCTCTTTTAGAGGGGCACTTTGTTTTATCTTCAGGTTTACATAGTAGGATGTATTTGCAATCAGCTTTAATATTTTCAAATACTAACATTGCCGAAACCTTGTGCAAATCTTTAGCTACCAAAATTCAGAGTATTGTTAATATTAATCATATAGACATTATAGTATCTCCAGCTATGGGAGGAGTTATTGTGGGTTATGAATTATCCCGTCATTTATTCAAACCTAATATTTTTGCAGAAAGAAAAGAAGGAAAATTTTCTATTAGAAGAGGGTTTGAAATAAAGAAAAGTCAAAAAGTTTTAGTAGTAGAAGATATAGTTACAACAGGCAAGTCTTCTCTGGAGTGTTTTGAGTGTATACGAGACTTAGGTGGAGAAATTATTTGTGAAGCTGCTTTAATAAATAGAGGAGGTGACTCAGTAGATTTAGGAGTGCCTTTAATAACTTTAGCTAATTTAAATATTCCTAACTATGATGCAGACAAACTTCCTGAGGACCTGAAAAATATTCCTTTTATAAAACCTGGTAGTAGGCCAGGCAAATAATGTTATTTAAAACAAGAGAAAAAACTAAATTTATTTCTAAAGTATTTAATTTTTTATGGCCAAGAAAAGGTTGGAAGAGAATAATTAAATATGGCTCTTTAAGATTAAAACGATTGCCTGGTAGTCCTCATACTATAGCTCTAGGCTTTACTTTTGGTGTTGTAGCTGCATTAACACCATTATTTGGGTTACATTTTTTTATAGGAATTACTTTAGCTTGGATGTTTAGAGTTAGCATTGTTGCCTCTCTGCTAGGAAATTTTGTTGGTAATCCTTGGACATTTCCATTTATATGCATTGTTAATTATAAGGTTGGTGAATTCTTCTTCAGTACTGGAGATAAAATAAATATTAATATGAGCTTAGTATCTAATGAATTATATTTATTATGGAATTCTTTTTACAAGTTATGTATAGAATTCAACTATATGGAAGCATTAAACTATTTTAATGAATTAAAATTAATACCTTCTATGATGATGGGTTCATTTTTTACTATCATATTAGTTGGATTTCCATGTTATTTTATTTCTAGATTTATAATTACAAACTATAGAAATAAAATTAAATTATTTAAACAAAGACAGAAAGTATAATATTAAATATGAGACTTGGAATTAATATAGACCATGTGGCCACAATCAGAAATGCTAGAGGTGGTTTTCATCCAGATCCTGTAAAAGCAGCAGAAATTGCAGCTAATGCAGGTGCAGATGGAATTACTGCTCACCTTAGAGAAGATAGGAGACATATTTCAGATATTGATATTAAAGCATTAAAAAAATCTATTAAATTACCTCTAAACTTAGAGATGGCACCTACTGAAGAAATGTTAAATATAGCATTAGAAGCTAAACCAGAAAGAGTATGTTTGGTTCCGGAGAAAAGACTAGAAATAACTACAGAAGGGGGACTAGAAATTTCTAAAATGGCCGATAAAAAAAAATATTTTGTTAAAAAGATAATTAGAGAATGTACTAAATCTAATATAAATGTGTCTCTGTTTATCGATCCAAATATAGATCAAATTAATTCTGCAATAGATATTGGAGTTAATATTATTGAATTACACACAGGTGAATATTGTAATTCTTTTAATTCTACTAAAGAATTAGTTAGAATTAAAGATGCCGCAGAATATGCTAATCAAAATAATATTGAGGTCCATGCTGGACATGGTTTAAATTTTAATAATGTAATTGATATAGCCAAGATTAATTATATAAAGGAATTAAATATTGGTCACTACATAATAGGTGAATCAATATTTATGGGATTAGAAAGTGCTGTAAAAACAATGCGAAACATTATAGATGAGTGCAAATGATAATAGGGATTGGACAAGATATATGTGATGTAGAAAGAATAGAATCTACTATTATTAAATTTGGAGAGCGTTTTAAGAAAAGAATTTATTCTGAACGAGAAATTAATAAATCTGAGTCTAGACTAAATTCTATAGATTCATATGCCAGAAGGTTTGCAGCAAAAGAAGCTGTCTCAAAGGCATTAGGAACAGGTTTTAGAAAAGGTGTTTTTTATAAAGATATAGAAGTAATTAATTTAAAATCTGGAAAACCAACAATTGAGCTTAAGGGAGGAGCCCTAGATCAATTTAGGTTGATTACTTCTAACAATAAAAATGCCTCAATAGAAATAAGTTTAACTGACGATAAAAAAATAGCTTTAGCAATCGTAATTATATCAGATTAATAATTGGAGTTTATGTTTAAATGAAATTTAATTTATTTAAAAAAAAAATAAGTGAGAATAATGAATTATTACCTAAAAAGAATTATTGGTTAGAAAATTTTAAAACTTTTTTTATAGCTATTTTAATTGCTCTAACTCTTAGAACTTTTGCTTTTGAACCATTTAGCATTCCTTCTGGCTCAATGAAACCTACACTTTTGGAAGGAGATTACTTGTTTGTTTCAAAATATTCATTTGGATATAGTAAACATTCTTTTCCAATGAGTTTTCCTACTTTTACAGGGAGAATATTTGGTAAATATCCTGAAAGGGGAGATGTGGCCGTTTTTAAGTTTACTCAAAATACAAAAATTGATTATATTAAAAGAATTGTAGGTCTTCCAGGTGATACAGTTCAGGTAAAAAATGGTGTATTGTATTTAAATAATGTTCCAATAGAAAGGCAACATAAAGGACGTTGGAGTGCAAAAGATAGAAATAATGTTATGCAGACGTATGATATTTATCAAGAGAAGCTATCTAATGAATTTATATATCATGTATTAGATGCCACCCCTAATGGTATGTTAGACAACACTGATATTTATACAGTTCCAAAAGGTCATGTTTTTGCTATGGGAGATAATAGGGATCAATCCTCAGATAGTAGAATTCTTAGCCAGCTAGGTTTTATACCTTTTAACCATTTAGTAGGTAGGGCACAAATAATATTTTATTCTAGGGATAGATCTGAGCCATTGTGGAAGTTATGGCTTTGGCCATCTTCTGTTAGGGTGGAACGTATTTTTAAAAGAATATGATAAAGATGAGAGATATAACAAAAATTGAATCAACTTTAAATTATAAATTCAATAATCAAAAATTATTATTAGATGCCTTAACTCATACAAGCTATTTAAATAGTAAAGAGGAAATAAGTTTTGAAAGATTAGAGTTCTTGGGAGATAGAGTATTAGGGTTAGCAATATCAGATATTCTTTATAAAATATTTCCTAAAGAATCTGAAGGTGATTTAGCAAGAAGAATTGCTGTGTTAGTGAGTGGGAAAACTCTAGCAGAGATAGCAAATAATATTAATATACCAGATGTTATATTAGTAGCAGATAATCTTAGTTTTAAAAATGGTGAAAATCATTCTATATTAGCTGATACTATGGAAGCTATTATTGGAGCTATATTTCTTGATAGTAATTATAATGAAGCTTTAATTTTTATTAAATATATATGGAGTAAATTAATATTAAATTATAATAGTCCTCCTCAAGATCCTAAATCTAAATTACAAGAATTTGCTATGGCAAATAAATATAGTATGCCACTTTATAGTAATTATTCTAAAGATGGTCCTGACCATGCACCTAAATATAAAGTATTAGTCAAGATCACTAATATAGGTGAATGCTATGGAAAAGGTGTGTCTAAAAAAGAAGCTGAAAGAATGGCAGCAATTACATTATTAAAAATAATAGAAAGTACTTAATAGTAAAATGGATAATTATATTAAAAAGTTTGGGTTTGTTAATATTCTTGGAGCAACAAATGTTGGTAAATCAACTTTAATAAATAGATTAGTTGGACAAAAAGTCTCTATTGTTACAAGAAAAGTACAAACAACTAGAAACAATATTATTGGTATTTTTTGTGCATCCTCTTCACAAGTAGTTTTGATAGATACGCCAGGAATATTTGTACCAAAACGAAAATTTGATAGAGCTATGATAAATTCAGCATGGAAAAGTATAAAAGATTCAGATATTACTGTATTGATGTTGGAAGCTAATAAAACATTAGATAGTAATACATTATTGATTTCTGAAGCTTTTAAAAGTAAAAAAATTAAGCTTTCTAAGCAGCTTATATGTGTAATAAATAAAATTGATTTAGTTCAATCTCAAATTTTATTAGAATTAGTAGATAAAATAAAGCAACATTTTGTATGTAAAGAGTTCTTCTTTATTTCTGCTCTAAATGGAGATGGGGTTATAGAACTTAAAAATTATTTAACAAATAATGTTCCAGATGGAAATTGGCATTACCCTGAAGATTATATCACAGATATTCCCTATAGATTGCTAGTTTCAGAGATAATAAGGGAAAAACTAATGGATAGATTTCATCATGAATTACCTTATGGTATGGCTGTGGAAACGGAAGACTGGAATCAACTTCAGGATGGTTCTATTAGAATTGATGTATTGATATATGTTCACAAAAAAGGACAAAAAAAAATTGTTATAGGGGTAGATGGTTCTAACTTAAAACATATTGGAACAGAAAGTAGAAAAGAATTAAAAAGAATGTTAGATAAAGAAGTTCATTTATTCTTATTTGTAAAAGTTAAAGATAATTGGGATACATCTCCAGATTATTATAAGAATCTGGGCTTAGATTATAATGTTTAGCTAAATGAGATGGCAAGATAAAGGTTTAGTTATATCAGTAAAAAAATATGGAGAAAATTCTTTAATACTTCATTTATTTACTGAAAACCATGGTGTACATGCAGGTTTAGTAAGGCACAATTCTAGAAAAAAGAATGGTAACATACATGAATTAGGTAATTATCTTTCTGTTGAATGGACTGGTAGACTTGAAGAGCAGTTGGGGTTTTATAAGTCTGAACTAGAAAATTCTTATTTATATAATATTATGAATAATTCCTTAAAATTAGAAGCCTTAAATTCTATTTGTTCTATGTTAAAAATTTTTTTAGCGGAAAGACAGGTTAATACTCAGTTATATATTAAGACTCTAGAAATTATAAAATACTTAAATAATATGGAAGAAATATGGTTGTCTAGATATATTCAGTGGGAATTATTATTATTATCTGAATCAGGGTATGGTTTAGACTTATCAAAGTGTGCAGTAACAGGTAAATTAGATAATTTAAAATATGTATCTCCTAAATCAGGTAGAGCTATATCTGAAGAAGGTGCTGGAAAATGGGCAACTAAATTGTTAATTTTGCCTAATTTTCTTCATAAATTAAATGCAAATACAATTGATGAAGATGAATTACATCATGGTCTAAAATTAACAACTTTTTTCTTAAATAGATATGTTTCTTCTATTGGATTGAAGTTGCCAGATTCAAGAGATAGGTTTACAAATAAGCTAAAATAATTTAATTAAGTAGGTTTTTTTTAATGGAAGAGAATAAAAACAATAACAAACAGATTATTAAAGACTTAACTTTTACAGATGCATTAGGTGACCGATATGTTTCATATGCTATGTCTACCATTATGTCTAGGTCCTTACCTGATGTACGTGATGGTTTAAAACCAGTACATAGACGTTTGTTGTATGCAATGCTTGAACTAAAAATGTCTCCACAATCTGGATTTAAAAAATGTGCTAGAGTTGTGGGTGATGTCATAGGTAAGTTTCATCCACATGGAGATCAAGCTGTTTATGATGCAATGGTAAGATTAGCCCAGGAATTTTCTGTACGGTACCCATTAGTTGATGGTCAAGGAAATTTTGGCAGTATAGATGGTGATAGAGCTGCCGCCATGAGGTATACTGAAGCTAGATTAACTATAATTGCAGAATTATTGCTACAAGATATAGATAAAGATACAGTTGATTTTGCCAGTACTTATGACGGAGAATATAATGAGCCTATTGTACTTCCAGGATTGTTCCCTAATTTATTAGCAAATGGTGCTACAGGCATAGCTGTAGGTATGGCAACTAATATTCCATCACATAATATAATAGAATTATTATTATCTATAAGACATTTAATAAAAAGTCCTAATGCAAGTATAAATTCTATTCTTAAGTATATTCAAGGTCCTGATTTTGCGACAGGTGGTATTGTAATAGATAATCCTGAAACTATTTCAAAAGCATACGAAACAGGTAGAGGCTCTTTTACGTTAAGAGCTAAATGGTTCATAGAGAAAAAGACGCATGGGCAATATGTCATTGTCGTAAATGAAATTCCGTGGAGTGTAACAAAAACAAGAATAATTGAAAAAATTGAGGAATTAATTTCTGTAAAAAAAATATTAATATTATCTGACATAATTGATGAGTCTACAGAGGATATTAGAATCTTAATTATTCCTAAAAATAGAGAAATTGATCCTCATAAATTAATGGCAAGATTGTTTAGATTGTCTGACTTAGAGGTTAAAATAAATCTTAACATGAATGTAATTGATTCAAATAAAAATCCAAGAGTTATGAACATAAAAGAAGTCTTGTTAGCATTTATAGGGCATAGAAAAGAAGTTATAATTAGATATAGTAATAATAGATTAACAATAGCCATGAACAGAAAGGAGGTATTAGAAGGTTACTTAATAGTTTTTGATAACTTAGATGAAATAATTGAAATTATTCGTGAGGATAAAGATCCAAAGCTCACTATTATGAATAGATGGAAATTATCAGATATGCAAACTGAGTCTATATTAAATTTACGTTTAAGGTTTTTAAGAAGATTAGAAGAAAAATTAATTATTGATGAAAAAAATAAGTTGGTTGTCGAAATTAATAGTATTAATGAATTATTAAATTCAAATGCTAAGCAATTAGATAAAATTGACCAAGAAGTCAAAAATTTAAGTGATATTATGAAAAAAAATAAAAATTTATCAGATAGAAGAACTTTAATTAAATATACTCAAATTGATGATAATGATGATTTAGATGAAATAATTGATGAAGTGCCTATTACATTTGTTCTCTCTAAAAATAATTGGGTTCAATTAATAAAAGGTCATGAAAATAGTCCATCTATAAATTATAAAGAAGGGGATGAGAAAAAATTTATTTTATTAGTTAAGAACACTGATAAGGTTTTAGTAGCATCTGATTCCGGAAGAGTATTTACTTTATCTCTAATAAATATTGATACTAATAAAGGATTTGGGACACCCATTAGACTTCTTATAGATTTGCCAACAGAAGATAGTGTATTTTCTGTTAAGGTTTTTAGTGATAATAAAAAGCTACTAGTGGCATCTTCAAATAATAAAGGTTTTATGATTCCAAATATGAAATCTTTATTAGCTCATACTAAGTTAGGAAAAAGTGTATTAGAAATTGGTAAAAACGGAAAATTAGTAGTTTTTAAAACTATAGAAGATGATGATGATCATGTTGCTGTAATAGGTGATAATCATAAATTATTAATATTTAATTTATCAGAATTACCTGAACAAATTAGAGGTAAAGGTGTTATATTTCAGAAAGTAAAGCAAGGGGGGTTGTCTGATGCTAAAACCTTTAGGTATAATGATGGTATAATTTGTTTAATAGGAAATTCAAAAAAAATATTTAAAGATATAAAGTTATGGCTTGGAAAAAGAGCACAATCTGGTAGATTGGCACCTAGAGGATTTCCTAGGTCTAATCGTTTTAATAAATAATAAGGTAAGCTGTGTTTTTCATTAAAATTATAAATTCAATAAATAGGTATATTGGTGAAATTATCAGTTGGTGTACGTTACTAATGGTTTTAATAACTGTTTTAGTCGTAGTTCTACGTTATGGCTTTAATATTGGTTTTATCTGGATGCAGGAATCTGTAAGGTTTTTGTATGCTGCAGTATTCTTATTGTGTGGAGGATATACCTTATTAAAGGATAAACATGTTAGAGTTGATGTTTTATACTTCAATTTATCTCAAAAAAATAAGGCAATTATTGATTTATTAGGTTCTATATTTCTATTATTGCCAGTATGTTTTGTAATTTTTTATTATTCCTGGAGTTATGTAATTAATTCATGGGAGCAAATGGAAGGCTCAATAGAAGAGAGAGGTCTGCATCTTGTATTTTTAATGAAAACATTTATATGGGCATTTTCTATACTGGTTAGTTTGCAAAGTATTTCTATAATTATTAATTCTTTTATAATTATAAAAAGAAATAAGAGGAATATGAATTAATGTTTGAACAAGAGATTTTTATAGTTTTAATGTTAGTGTCTCTTTTGGCTGTACTTATGACTGGATTTCCAGTGGCCTTTACTTTATCTGGAGTTGCCCTATTTTTTGGAATTTTTGGTTCGTTTTTTGATTTATTTGATATGGCCTTTATTCAGGCCTTACCTAACAGAATATACGGAATAATGACAAATGATTTACTAATAGCAGTACCATTATTTGTTTTTATGGGAGTAATGTTAGAACGATCTAAAATAGCAGAAGAGTTACTAGATACGATGGCTCATTTGTTAGGAAGTCTAAAAGGAGGACTTGGCATATCAGTCACATTAGTAGGGGCGTTATTGGCAGCTTCTACTGGTATTGTGGGAGCTACAGTGGTAACTATGGGGTTACTATCATTACCAACTATGCTAAAAAGAGGCTATTCGCCTACTATTTCGACCGGTACTATTTGTGCTGCTGGAACTCTTGGCCAAATTATTCCTCCATCTATTGTTTTAATATTATTGGGTGATCAAATCTCAGCGGCATATCAGCAAGCGCAATTAGCAAAGGGTAATTTTGCCCCTGACTCTATATCGGTAACAGATTTATTTATGGGGGCATTAATACCAGGATTATGTTTAGTTGCTTTATATATAATTTGGCAAATAATTTATGCAAATATTTATCCAGATAAAATGCCTACAATTCCTAAGAGTGAAAGAGATGCATTAGAGTTTAAAGAGTTATGCAAGCGTGTTTTAAAAGTTTTAATTCCACCACTTGTACTTATAATTGCAGTTTTAGGGTCAATTCTGATGGGACTTGCAACGCCAACAGAGTCTGCTGGTGTAGGAGCTATAGGTGCAATAATATTAGCTTTTTCTAGGAAACAATTATCTTTTAAAATATTAAAAGAAGTTGCTACTTCCACGGCACAAACAACATCAATGGTATTCACTATATTAATAGGTGCCGCTATGTTTAGTTTAGTATTTAGAGGTTTTGGTGGTGACGACATTGTAGCAGATTTTTTAATGAATTTAGAGGGAGGTGTTGTTACTGCAATCGTTATAACTATGGTATTAATGTTTATTTTAGGTTTTTTCTTAGATTTTATTGAAATTATATATGTGGTTCTTCCTATAATAGGGCCAGCTATATTAATGATGGATATTAATCCTTTATGGTTTGCTATAATGATAGCCGTTAACTTGCAAACATCATTTTTAACTCCTCCTTTTGGCTTTGCTTTATTTTATTTACGAGGAGTAGCTCCAAAAAGTGTACTGACTACAGATATATATAAAGGTGCAGTTCCATTTGTGCTCATACAAATTTTAATGCTAGGTATTTTAGCTATTTATCCAGAATTAGCTACTTGGCTCCCTTCTATTATGTATAAGTAATGATTAAAGCCTTATTTTTTATAATATTTATATTTTCATATATGACTTACGCTGAAGAACCTTCATACCAAGCAGAATATAATCCATTAACTTGTATTGGAATAGCAGTTGAATATGAGAATATGTATAGCGCAAAATGGACGTTTGAGGCTACAGGTGGCAGTGGATCTTTAGTCGATATTAGATATAATGGTAAAAAACGTACGGGAAAAATTAGAACTACTGTATACGAAAATGGAAATTTGTATGGAAGAGGTAAATGGGTAGGAAGAACTAGCTCTCGTATATATAATACACTTATAGAAATTAATTATTCATATAGTACAAAATATTTTGAATTAAAATCTTCTTTTAATCCAGATAATTTTCGTTTAACAGGAAAATGTAGTAATTAATAAAAATTTATAGAAATATATAAAAATATTTTATGATAATAAGAAATATAAATAATTCTTTACCAATAATAATTTCTATACCTCATAGTGGTACTAATTATAGCAGAGATTTTTTAAAAAATATTTTATTAAGTAAAAAGGAATTAGAATATTCTGAGGATAATTATGTAGATAAAATATTAGATAAAACACTTAATAATAATTTTTCTTTTATTAAAGCTAAATTGCCTAGGTCTTTTATAGATGTAAACAGGCATCCATTAGAAATAGACCCTTTAATGTTATCGTCTCCTATACCAAAATTTTCAGAGGTTAATTCTAAAAAATCAAGAAATGGAATAGGAGTAATTCATAGAGTTTCGTGTAATGGTAATGAAATATATGATCGTTTATTAACAAGAAGAGAAGTAATTAAAAGATTATTGAGTTATTACTTCCCGTATCATAAATCATTAAAAATGCTTATTAAAAAAACAAAGAAGAACTACAAAGATATATTAGTATTAGATTTTCATTCTATGCCATCTAACTTTCTAGACAATAATATTGATATTGTTTTAGGAAATAATTATAATTTATCATCAAATAAAATAGTTTCTTCTAAAATTATAAAATATTTCAATATTAATCAATATTCATTGAGCATAAATAATCCTTATTCAGGAGGTTATATAACAAAATATTATGGTAATCCTCTAGATGGAGTAAATGTATTACAAATTGAGATTAATAGGTCTTTATATATGAATGAAAAAACATTAAATCTTTTAGATGATAAGATGGATTTATTATCTAATAATTTATGTATAATTATTAAAAATTTATGTAAAGAGTTAATAAAATATAATAAAATTTAAAGAAAGTTATATACGCTTTTATACTTAATAAGTAATAATAATCCTCTAAAAAGCATAAATATAATAAAAGATGCCCATAAGCCATGGTTTGCATATATAGGAACTAATACCATTAGACATACTAAGTATATAATAAAACTAATTATTACGGAATTTCGCATGATTTTTGTTTTATTTGACCCAATAAATACTCCATCAAGAAGAAATGATAGAAAAGAAATTAAAGGAGATAAAACTATCCAAAAAATATATTTATTAATTTCAACTATTACCTCCTCTAAAGATGTAATAAGTAGTATAATATTCACCGCAAAATAATAAAATATTAAGCTATAGATTAGAGCAAATATAAAAGAGATTATTCCGGAGGAAATAATGATTTTTATAATATTATTTTTATTTTTTTTTCCATACTCATTTCCAATTAATACTTCAGCAGCTTGGGCAAAACCATCTAAACTATAAGAGAGAAACATTTGGAAAATTATTAAAATAGCATTTGCTGCTAATACAGTTTCTCCTAATTTTGAACCTATTGCTGTGAACATTAATATACTTATTAATATTAATAGGGTCCTAATAAATAAATTGATGTTAGTTTTGAAAATCAAATAAAACTTATTTCTAAAAATATTTTTTAAATTAAATAGATTACGTAATGGAGATATATTGTTTATGTAAAATAAACCCAAAAATACACCAGCATATTCTGATATAATGGTCCCATATGCTATTCCAATTAAATTTAAACCTAAATACATACCAAGAAATAAATCTAAAAAAATATTTAAACAATTCATAAATATAACTAATTTAAAGATCTTCCATGGTTCATTACTACCTAATAATACACCAAGTATAACAAAATTAATAAAAGTCGCTGGAGATCCAAATATTCTGATGTTTATATATGATTGCGTATAATTTTGAATAATAATATTATCACTAAATATATTAATGGTCATGTTTATTATTATTGATAAACTTGGAATACAAATTAAACCGCAGATTAAGGCAAAAAATAAGTTTTTTTTAATAATATGTTCAATTTCTAAACAATCTTTTTTACCATATGCTTGAGCTATTAACCCTGTAGTTCCCATTCTAAAAAAACTAAAGCAGAAATAAAAAAATGATAAAATTGAACTGCCTATAGCTATTGCACCAATTTGCTGAATACTTATTCTACCAATTATAGATGTATCAATTAAACCTAGTAAGGGTGTAGAAATATTTGATAAAATCATAGGTATAGCTATGCTTATAATTAATCTATAATATTTTATGTCTTTATATCTTTTTAATACTGTCATAATAGAATATAGATAACTTTATTTTTATTAATTTTGAATAATTTACAGGTGTTAAATGCTAAAATTTTTATATTATTCATTCTTATTCATTATTAGTATTATATCTTTAATTGCTGTATTTTCCATATCTATTTTATGGAATTACGGAAATGATTTGCCAGATTATACACAATTACAGTCCTATAAAACAAAAGCAATGACAAGATTATATTCTAGCAATGACAATATTATTCAAGAATATGCAAAAGAAAGAAGAGTTTTTATACCCTATGAAGCCATACCTAAACTTTTAGTCAATGCCTTTATAGCTACAGAAGATAAAAACTTTTTTAATCATGATGGATTAGATTTTAAAGGAATATGCAGAGCTTTTATTTTGAATATAAAATATACATTTACTGGTAAAAGACTAGTTGGAGCATCAACAATTACTCAACAAGTGGCCAAGAATTTTTTACTTACAAGTGAAGTGTCTTTTGATAGAAAAATTAAAGAAGCTTTGCTAGCACTTAGGATTGAAAGAACCTTATCAAAAGAGCAAATCTTAGAATTATACTTAAATGAAATATTTTTAGGGTTGAGATCATATGGTATAGCTGTCGCATCTCAGAATTACTTTAATAAGTCTATAGATGAACTTGATTTATCTGAAATAGCTTTTTTAGCAGGTTTACCAAAAGGGCCGAATAATTATCATCCGGTAAAAAAGTATAATTCTGCTATAGCTAGAAGAAACTATGTTCTATCTAGGCTATATGAAGAAGGAATAATTAGTAGAATTAATTATTCTAATTCGCTTAAAAGCAAAATTAATGTAGTCAGAAATAATAAAAATATTAACTTTAAGGCTGATTATTTTTCTGAGGAAGTAAGAAAAATTATTATAAATAAATATGATGAAACATATTTATATAATGAAGGATTATATGTTTTAACAACATTAGATGAAGAATTACAGTCTTATGCTGAAGAAAGTTTAAAAGTAGGTTTAGAGGAATATGATAGAAGGCAGGGTTGGAGGGGTAAGATTGGTAACTTAAAATTATTAGATCTAAATAGTGATTGGTTATCCTATTTTAATAATTATAATCTCGAAAATAAGAAAAGTGTTTTATATGCAGTTATCCTAGATTATAGTGATGAAGATATAAAGATTGGTTTTTTAAATGGTGAGAATGCTAAATTAGATATTTATGATTCATCCTGGATTATAAATACAAGTAATAAGAAAAATATTACTATTGATAGTTATAAAAATAATTTATTAAATCTTGGTGATATTATAGTAGTAAAAAAGTCTTTAAATTATAATAAAGATAATAAATTATATAAAATTCATCAAATTCCTGAAGCTAATGGAGCTATAGTGGCTCTAGATGCTTATACAGGAAATATTTTGGCTTTAGTTGGTGGCTATAATTTCAATAACAATAAATTCAATAGGGCAACTCAAGCCAGACGTCAAGCTGGCTCAGCTTTTAAACCTTTTGTATATTTGGCTGCATTAGAGCAAGGTTTAACTCCATCCTCGTTAATTCTAGATTCCCCATTAGTTATAGATCAAGGACCAGGACTTTCTGAATGGATACCTAAAAATTATTCAGGGACATATTATGGATTAAGTACGTTAAGAACAGGCTTAGAAAAATCTAGAAATGTAATGACAGTTAGATTAGCTAATACTATTGGAATAGAAAAGGTTGTTGAGATTGGAAATAGATTTAATATAGGAAATTACCCAGCACAGTTGGCAACAGCACTTGGTGCAGGTGAAACAACGTTACTAAACTTAACAACTGCTTATGCCAGTTTTATAAATGGAGGAAAACTTGTTACACCAAATTATATAGAAACCATACATGACAGGTATGGTAAAATTGTATATCCAGAAAATATTAATTTATGCAAATATTGCGATAATGAATTTATTGGTAAAAAAATATTTAATAAATCAGTGAATACGATTAAGGCAACCAATGAAAAAAATGCCTTTCAAATAGCATGGATGCTAAATGGAGTAATAAAAAATGGTACTGGAAAATCGCTTAACAGTATTGACAATTATATTGGAGGTAAAACTGGTACAACAAATGATAATAAGGATGCTTGGTTTATTGGTTTTTCGTCTAATTTAGTAGTTGGAGTATATGTAGGACATGATTTGCCACGCTCATTAGGAGAAAAAGAAACTGGAGGAAAAGTTGCGGCACCTATATGGGGTAAATTTATGAAAGATGCACTACTTAAATACCCTTCTAATCCCTTTAAGCTTCCAAGAAATATAGAAATGGTAAAAGTAGATTATATATCTGGTTTATTACCTAATTCTGATAGTAATAAAATTATATATGAAGCCTTTATTCCTGGGAGTGCACCAAAAACTTATGTTATAAAACCTAGTGGAGATAATAATAATTTAAAGCCTTTAGATGGCCAAATATATTAAATAAATAGGAAGTATAATATGAATGCTGAAATTACTAACATAATTAAAAAAATTGATATGTCTATGAATTCTATACGGAGGCATCTTTGACCCCGATAGATCATTAATAAGATTAAAAGAATTAAATAGGTTAGCAGAGGATCCAAAGTTATGGGACACCCCATTACCAGCCCAGGAATTAATGAGAGAAAGAACTTATCTACAAGATAGATTAAAGAATTATGAGGAATTACAATCTGATATTATAGATACCACTTCTATTTTAGAATTAGCTGAAGTTGAAAAAGATGAAGATTTTTATCTAGAGGGTAAGAATAAATTAGAAGAATTATTTATAGTTGTAAAAAAAATAGAGTTAGAAACTTTATTGTCAGGCGAAGCAGATATAAATGATTGTTATTTAGAAATTAATGCTGGAGCAGGAGGAACTGAAAGCCAAGATTGGGCCCAAATGATATTAAGAATGTACTCTAGATGGGCAGAAAAAAAAGAATATAAAATATTGGTGATGGACGAGAATCATGGAGATGAAATTGGTATTAAATCTATTTGTATAAGAATAAGTGGCGTGAACGCATATGGATGGTTAAAAACAGAATCTGGAGTACATAGGCTAGTTAGAATATCACCTTTTGATTCACAAAATAGAAGGCATACATCATTTGCAAGTGTATGGGTATATCCAGTTGTAGAAGATAATATAGATATTACCATAGAAGATAAAGATTTAAGAATTGATACTTATAGGGCGTCTGGAGCTGGAGGGCAACATGTAAATAGAACTGATAGTGCAGTAAGAATTACACATATACCTACCAATACTGTTGTTCAATGTCAAAACCATAGGTCTCAACACCAAAATAAGGCTGAAGTGTATAAAATGCTTAGAGCAAAGCTCTATGAATTAGAATTAAGTAAAAAAGAAAAAGAAAAAAATGAAACGGAAGCTAATAAAACTGAAATAGGTTGGGGGCATCAAATTAGATCGTATGTATTACAACCATACCAGTTAGTAAAAGATCTTAGAACCAATAAAGAAAGTTCAAATTTCCAAGCAATACTAGATGGAGAAATAGATATTTTTTTAGAGGAGTCATTAGCAAATAAGTTAATTTAGATTAAATATTAAGCATTGCTTTAGAATGTTCAATAACTTCATTAACATGATTGTTTACCTTTACTTTCCGCCATACCTTATAAATTATATTTTCTGCAGATATTAAAAAAGTAGATCTTTCAATTCCCATATATTTTCTTCCATACATAGATTTTTCTACCCAAACTCCATAAAGATCACATATTTCACCAGATAAATCAGAGGCTAATATAATATTTAAATTATGTTTTAAAATAAACTTATCATGTTTCACTACATTGTCCTTAGAAACACCAATAACCGAAATATTATTTTTTAAAAAAAAATTACTTTCCTTAGAGAATTCTATAGCCTCTTTAGTACATCCTGGAGTATCATCTTTAGGATAAAAGTATATGATGTAGGGAGAATTTAAGAGGGAAGTATCAATTAAAGACCCTCCATCTCTATCAGAGGTAAAATAAGGTGCTTTCATATTTTCTAATAAATCAGACATTATAACTCCATAAATTTTAAATATTATTATATAATATTTCTATAGTAATATTAAATTAAAAATATTGTAAATTATATATGATTGAAAATTAGTTGTTAAAAAAATATTTATTTAAATCTGTGCGTAATATAATAATAGTGTTCACAGGGTTATTTTCATTATCATTAATCACAATAATTACATTATGCTTATTTATAGTAATAAATAAATCAATAACAATATATGATTATAATAAACTTTTATCTAAAACTGTAAGCTGGTATTTTACCAAAGAAATATCATTTGAATTTATAAAAATCAAATCCTTACAAGATAACCAGAATTATGCATTAGAGATAAATAATTTAGTCACAAAAAATAATAAAAATTATAAAAGGGTAGAATTTGATAATATTAAATTAAATATAAATTTTAATAAAATTTTAAAGAATAAATATTATTTCTCTAATATAGAAGTTATAAATCCTAACATAGTATACCAATTTATGGATAGGTCTACTAATAGTAGTTTAGTAATCTCAATGATTGAAAATTTTCTTCTTAAGATTGATGTATTAAAGATATCAAATGGAAATATATTATTTTATAACAATGAAAAAATACATTATGTAAGTAAGATAAATATAAATAAAAAAGGTCTTACTGATTTAAATATATTAGGAGAATTTACATATAGGGATAATTACTTATATAAGGATGAAAAATATATTTCATTTAAATCAGATAAAAATGAAAATAAAAACTATATAAATATTAAATTTAATGAGTTATCCTTACCAGGTTTTTTATTAAATAAGGTTAATCTTAAGGATAAGTTAAATATTAAAGGTACATCTGGTGGTGAAATAAGCTTTTTATTTGAATATAATAAAATTTTAAATATTGGTTTAAATACCTATTCAAATGCAGTTAATATTGATATAAAAGAAGATTTGCAATACGCTATTTTTTTTAATTCTCATAATTTAAAATTTGAAAACATATCTTTAAATATATTATATGACTTTAATAGTTCATATCTTAGAATAAATAATATGGCATTTATTATTAAGAATTATAAAGATACTAAATTCGTTTTAACAGGAGAACGATATTTTAATAGCTCTATTTATAATATTAACTTTTTATATGAAAATCTTTCTTTAAAAAACTTATTTAATTCAAAGAGTGATCAATATAAATTTTTTGTTAAGGATATTATATCAGGAGAAGGTAACATTTCTTCATCTAGCAAAGAAATAATATTAAATATCGCAGATACTACTTTTGAGAATATTTATATTAAAGATATTAACTTTATATATAACACTAGTAATAAGGTAAGTAATTTGAATTTTAGTGCTGAAGGTGATTATTCCAATATATTGTCTGTTTCAAAAAGAATAAATAGTAATAATAATACTTTTAATAGCTTTATAAATGAAGATATTACTGGATATATAGATATAAATTTTAATATAAATTTTCCAAATTTATCTAAAAGTTATGAAGATTATTCTGCTGATATTAAAGTTAATTTAATTGAAGGTAGAATAACAAAAAAACATCTTAAGGAGAGCATAGACATTGATAGTCTTGATTTGGAAATTTTCTTTAATAAAAATAAAATAGACTCCTTTGGTAATGCTAAGTTTAATAACACTAATATTAATTTTAATTATTTTAAGTCCAAAAATGAACAGGCTAATTTTAATTTTAATTTAAATCTTGAAAATGATTCAATTACAAATAATAGGTTTTTAAATAATTTTAAAGGTTATAGTTCTATTAATTGTAACATTAAAAGTGAGGATAAAGTACTACTGTATTTTTGTGATGTAGATTTAAAGAATGCATGGCTGACCATTTCTTATTTAGGATATAATAAAAATTATAATGAGAAATCTTTTTTAAATTTTAATGGTATTATCAACGCAGATTTTTCTTTTGATAAAACTAATTTTAATTTTTATGATAATGATAATTTGTTGAAAGGTCATTTTATTTACGATAGTTTTAATAATATTTATTACATAAATTTTACTGAATTTATTCTTAATAGTAATAATCTTAAATTAGACCTTATTTATAAAGATAATAATATTGATATTAATATTTTTTCTGGTGTGCTTAATTTAAGACCTTTTTTAAATTTAAATACTAGTATTAATCAAAATATTATTGATAATATTGAAATTAATGCATTTTTAAATGAGTTAATTATATTTGATAGTGTAACTTTAGAGAATAGTAATTTTTTATATATAAACAATAAGGCGAATAAAAAACTTAGTATTGTATCAGAATACTATACTGATGAGACAGTTAATTTTAATATTAACAGCACAGAAAATAAACAAATTTTTTCATACAATTTTACAGCAAGTAATGCAGGGAAATTTTTTAATATCTTTAATTATAAGACTGAAATTTATAGTGGTGTCCTATCTTCTGAAGGCTTTTTAGGTAATTTAGATTCTGATAACGATATCATGGGTACTGTAAGTATTGATAATTTTAAATTAATGAAAGCACCATTATTTGCAGAATTATTACTGGCTGCCTCCTTGACAGGTTTGGGTGAAGTTTATGATAATGAAGGGATTACTTTTGAACAATTTGATGCACAATTTACTGGTAAAGATAATATTTATATTATAAATAAATCTAGAGCTTATGGTTTTTCATTAGGCCTTACTGGTAAAGGGTATGTAGATAGAGTTAAGAAATCATTAAATATTAACGGTTCTATTGTACCTGCTTATAAATTAAACACATTATTTAATAATATACCTTTAATTGGAGAAATTCTATCTGGTAATGAAGATGAAGGTATTTTTGCAATCAATTATTTGGCTTCGGGAAAATGGAATGATCCTTACATAGAGGTGAATCCATTATCAATACTTACGCCAGGTATTTTAAGAAATATATTTGATTATTAATTTTTATTTCATTTTTATTAACATATGTTTTTTTTTGCCAGCAGATATCTTTACTTGATCTTTTTCATTAAAGCTTATTTTTGTTATTTTGATATTTTCATCACTTACAGAAGCATCATTTATTTTTACTGCAGAACCTCTTATTAACCTTCTGGCCTCACTTTTACTATTAGCTAAATAGTTATTCTCTATCATGCATTCTAATAAAGTTACTCCATCTATAAATCGATCAGTATTATAATAAATTATTGGAAGGTTTTCTTCCTGTCCCGTATTTTTAAATATACTTTTTGCGGTATTTAATGCTTTATTTTTTTCTTCTTCACCATGTAAGAGAGATGTAGCAGCATTAGCAAGAATTATTTTTGCTTCATTAATATCAGCGCCTTGTAATTTTTCTAATTTATTAATTTCATGTATATTTATTTCTGTAAAAAGTTTAAGAAATTTAATAACATCTTTATCTTCAGTATTTCTCCAAAATTGCCAATAATCCCATGGTGAACATAATTCTGAATTAAGCCATATAGCACCATTAGCAGTTTTTCCCATTTTAGATCCTGATGACGTAGTTATTAAGGGAGAAGTAAGACCATATAAGTTACTTTTATTATCGTTTATATTAAGCCTTCTATGAAGCTCAATACCATTTATTATATTTCCCCATTGATCAGAGCCACCCATTTGCAGAGCGCAGCCATATCTCTTATTAAGTTCATAAAAATCATAGGCTTGAAGTATCATATAATTAAATTCTAAGAATGAGAGAGTTTGTTCTCTATCTAGTCTTAATTTTACAGAATCAAATCCTAACATTCTATTTATTGAAAAATGTTTTCCAAAGTCTCGTAAAAATTCAATATAATTTAATTTGGTGAGCCATTCTGCATTATTAACCATTAATGCAGAATTAGTATTATTATCAAAGTTAATAAATTTTTTAAAAACATTTTTAATGCCTATTGCATTAGATTCAATAATTTCAGTTGTTAGTAATTTTCTAGATTCATCTTTTCCGGAAGGGTCACCAACTAAAGTAGTTCCTCCCCCTAGTAAAACAATTGGTTGATGGCCAGATTTCTGATACCATCTAAGTAACATTATTTGAATTAAAGAGCCAACATGTAGGCTTGTAGCTGTGCAATCAAAACCTATATAGCCAGGTATATTTTTTTTATTACAAAGTATTTTGTCAAGGTTATTTAAATCTGTAGCTTGATGAATGAATCCACGTGCTGTAATCTCTTTAATAAAATCTGAATTATAAATTGTCATATTATCTAACCTTATAAAACTAATATTTATTTTTTTAAAGGACATATCTAATGAAAACAAGAGATAAATATAGTTATTTTGTTAATTCTGATAAATCTAGTATTAATGCACTGGGTCTTATGAGCGGTACTTCCTTAGATGGAGTAGATATAGCATTAATTAAGACAGATGGTAATGAAGAAATAATATTAAAATATTCTAAAACTTATCCTTATAACCAATCTTTAGTAGATAGTATTAAAATCTTTATTAATTCAAGGAAAAATATAAAACAGACTAGTTTATTAATCACGAAGTTTCATGCTAAAAGTATTAGCTCATTTATTAAAAATTATAATATAAATTCTAATGAAATAGATATTATTGGATTTCATGGGCAAACTATTTTTCATAGTCCTAATCAAAAGTGGACTTGGCAAATGGGGGATGGGAAGTACTTATCTTCATTAGTAAGAATTCCTGTAATTTCAAATTTTAGATATAGAGATATCTGTCTAGGAGGACAGGGAGCACCTTTGGTGGGTATATGGCATAAAGCTCTATTAAATAACTTAAATAATATTAAATATCCTTGTGTTTTATTAAATATTGGAGGCGTAGCCAATATTACATATATAGAACAAAAAAATAACATTCCTTATAGCTTTGATATAGGAATAGGAAATGGCCCTTTAGACTTTATAATGCAAAAATTTTATAATAAAAACTTTGATGAAAATGGTAAAATTAGTCTTCATGGTGAGATTAATTACCAATCACTTAATAATATATTAAATGACCCTTGGTTTAAAAAAAAACCACCTAAATCAATTGATAAAAATTACTTAAATAATTTATTATTTCTTAATATTAATCATTTAAATCCCGGAGACCAAGCAGCTACTATATCAAGATTGATTTCTATGCAACTTAAAGAAAGCTTTAAATTTTTTTCTTTAGAACCTAATAGTTTATATGTAAGTGGAGGAGGTGTTAAAAATTTAGCAATGATGAAAGGAATTTCTGAAGGGTATAGCGGTATATTATTATCTTTAGATGATAATAATTGGAACGCTGATGCTATGGAAGCACAAGCTTTTGCATACCTAGCAGTAAAAAGTATAAAAAGTTTGCCATATACATTCAATAAAACTACTGGAGTTAATGCTGCAACTTCTGGCGGCCTTATAAACTTTCCTATAATGTAGCTAAATATTTTTTTTTATATACTTCTTAATTTTTTTCTGAATATCTTCTAAGTTTTTTGCATAAAAATGATCAGCACCATTAATTTTTTTATAATCAATTGTAATATTTTTTTGTTTATTAAGTTTTTCAACTAATTCAGCCACAGATTCTTCCTTTACAATTTTATCTTCCATTCCTTGAATTATTAAACCTGAAGAAGGGCATGGCGCTAAAAATGAAAAATCATATAAACTTGCTGGAGGAGAAATTGCAACAAAACCTGATATTTCTGGTCTTCTCATTAAAAGTTGAAGAGCTAACCAGGCTCCAAAAGAAAAACCTGCAATCCAAGTAGTCTTAGCCGCTGGATTTTCAGATTGTAACCAGTCTAAGGCAGCTGCAGCATCTGTTAATTCACCTATGCCATTATCGTAGGTGCCCAGACTCTTCCCGACTCCTCTAAAATTAAATCTTAAAGTAGAAAAATTAGATTTTTTAAAAGCCTGATATGTGTTATAAACTAATTTATTGTTCATTGTCCCACCCTGTCTAGGATGTGGATGTAGTACAAGGCATATTGGAGAGTTATGATGATCTCCTTTATGATATCTAGCTTCTAATCTTCCTTCTGGACCAGGTATAATTATTTCAGGCATTTTTATTTCCAATTGATGCTTTAAAGATTATTATATACCATACAGTATATAAACTTGTTAATAATGCATATAAATAGTAATAATAATTCGTTAATAACGTATTACTTGTATATATAAATTTAGTTTTTAATAAAGGGTTTTTTTTTATATTAATGTTAAGGATTTAATTTGTTTAATTCTATAAAAGATCAAATCATGTCAATGAAAGAAAGAGATCCAGCTGCTAGATCTTTTTTAGAAATAATACTATGTTACCCAGGATTGCATGCATTAGTACTACATAGAATTGCTCACGTATTCTGGAAATATAAATTATATTTAATTGCTAGGTTTATTTCACATATATCTAGGTTTTTAACAGCTATTGAGATTCATCCTGCTGCAAAAATTGGAAAAAGGTTTTTTATTGATCATGGTGTAGGGGTTGTTATAGGTGAGACTGCTGAGCTAGGAGATGATGTATTTATGTATCATCAAGTAACTTTAGGAGCGACTACTTCACAAAAAATCAAACGACATCCTACAATTGGAAATGGAGTTATAATTGGTGCTGGTGCAAAATTATTAGGCCCAATTAATGTTGGAGAAAAAGCTAAAATAGGTTCTAATTCTGTAGTAGTTACAGATGTGCCTCCTGGAGTAACTATGGTTGGTATACCTGCAAAAGAGTTTAAAAAGTAATAGTTATAATGCTTGTATGAAGGTTTATTATGGGATTGTATTTAGATTATAATGCTTCTGCTCCGACATTAAAAAGTTCTATTGATGCAATGGTAGAAGGTATGAGTATTATAGGTAACCCTTCTTCTATTCATACTTCAGGTAGAAAAGCAAAAAGAGCAATAGAAGATGCTAGAGAGCTAGTTGCAGAAACTATCAATGCTATTCCACAAAATATTATATTTACCTCTGGTGCTTCAGAATCAAATTCATTAGCATTTAAATACGCGGAAAATATGAAAGTAATTATGTCTGCCATTGAACATGATTCAGTCCTAGAACAAAAAAAAGACTCTTTAATTGTTCCAGTAAATACAGATGGTATTATTAATATAGAGTATCTTGAAAAATGTCTTGATCAAAACCTTAATGATGAATTGTTTGTATCAATTATGGCCGTTAATAATGAAACTGGTGTAATACAACCAATAAAAGATGTTTCAAATTTATGTTTGAAGTATAACGCTTTTCTTCATGTAGATGCAGTTCAAGCAATAGGTAGAATAGAAATTTCATTGAAGAAGCTTAATATTGATTTTTTGACTATTTCTTCTCATAAAATAGGTGGTCCAAAAGGTATAGGTTGCTTGGCTGTTAGTGAAAGAGCATATAATTCTTTATCACCAATTATAATTGGTGGTGGTCAAGAAAGAGGGATTAGAGCAGGAACTGAAGCTGTAGTGCAAATTATTGGTTTTGGAGTCGCGGCTAAATATTCTAGGGAGTTTAATTTATTAAAAACAAAAAAATCTAGAGATGCATTAGAAAATAATATTTTAAAACTTCTGCCAGATGTCAAAATTATTGGAAAACATGCACCAAGAGTTGCAAATACATCAACAATTGCATTTAAAAATATTTTGGCAGAAAACTTAGTAATAGCATTAGATTTAGAAGGTTATGAAGTAAGTTCAGGATCCGCTTGTTCTTCTGGGAAAGTTTCTGAAAGTCATGTTTTAATAGCTATGGGTTTAGATAGTAGTATAGTAAAAGGCTCTATTCGAATTAGTTTGTGTAGATGCTTGGATGAAAAAGAAATATTATTATTTTGTAATACTTTATATAAAATTATACAAAAATTATTAAAAAAAGATAAAGTTATATTATGAAACCAATATATTTAGATTATCAATCCACAACCCCAACAGAAAAAAGTGTATTAAAAAAAATGATACCATTTTTTACAGATATATATGGGAATCCTCATTCTTCTAATCATAGTTTTGGCTCTATTGCTAATGATGCAGTAAATCTAAGTCGTAAGGAAGTGGCTAAAGCTATAGGAGCAGAAGAATCGGAAATAATTTTTACTTCTGGTGCTACTGAGTCAAATAATTTAGCAATAAAGGGTGCTTTTTTATACAGAAATAAATATGAAAATAGAAAGAAAATTATTATTGTTTCTACAGAGCATAAATGTGTTAAAGAAGCCGCAAATTCTTTAATTTCTTCAGGTGCAAAGGTAATAATATTAAATGTTAATAAAGAAGGAAATATTGATTTAGAACAACTTAATTGTTTGATTGATGCTGACGTAGCAATTGTATCCGTAATGCTAGCAAATAACGAAATTGGAGTAATACATCCAATAGAAGAAGTTTCTAAAGTATGCAAAGAGCATAATGTATGGTTACATTCTGATGCTGCGCAAGCCATCGGGAATATGAAAATTAATGTTAATTCTTTAGGAGTTGATTTATTAAGTATTTCAAGTCATAAAATTTATGGTCCAAAGGGAATTGGATGTTTATATGTTAGAAGAAGACCAAGAATTAGGCTAATATCTCAAATAGATGGTGGTGGTCAAGAACGACTTATGCGATCTGGTACTTTGCCTACTCCCCTTATTGTTGGATTTGGTGAGGCGATAAGAATTAGTAATACAGATTTAAAAGATAATATTATTTCCTTAAAATTATTAAGAGATAGACTTCATAAAAATTTTACTAATTATATAAGCAATATAAAGCTAAATGGACCTTCTTTAGATAATAATCGATTGCCAAATAATTTAAATTATACAGTTAAAGGAATAAGTGGGGCAAATTTAGCAGAGGTTTTAGGAAATCAGGTTGCATTTTCTACAGGTTCAGCATGTTCAACTGGAGGCATAGAGCCTTCATATGTATTACATTCTATTGGTTTAGATGATGATAGCGCGTTATCTTCATTTAGAATTTCAGTTGGCAGGAATACCACTATAATTGATATTGATAAAGCTTCAAAAATTATTTGCGATAAAATTAAACTTTTACAAAATAATGAGAATTAAAATTGCCGCAAGTTATTTTTAAATATAAGGATAAAGAAACTATTATTGATGAAGAAAGTAATAACTTAACTATTTTAGAAATTGCACATAAAAATGAAATAGATATAGAGGGTTCTTGTGAGGGTTCGCTTGCTTGCTCAACATGCCATATTATTGTAGATAAGGAATGGTATAATAAGTTAGAGGAACCTAGTTGGGATGAAGAAGATATGCTCGATTTAGCAGCTGGTTTAACATTAACTTCAAGACTGGGGTGCCAAGTGGTATTAACAGATGAGCTAGATGGCTTAATAGTATCACTTCCATTTATAAATAATGATGTGCGTTTAAATAAAAAAAAATATTAGAAGAGGTAAAATGAAAAAAATTTATACATCAGACATAGAAAAATTAACAAATCTTCCTGATTTTCCCTATGAAGCAAGATATGAAAAAAATATTACTGGTTTTGAAGATTATGAAGATATGAGAATGGCTTATATTGATTCGGGAAATAAGGACTCAGAGTTAACTTTCTTAATGCTTCATGGGTCGCCTACATGGTCTTATATGTATAGACATTTCATAAAAGAAGTAAATAAAGCAAATTTTAGAGCTGTAGCTTTTGATATGCCAGGTTTTGGACGATCAGATAAACCTCTAGATGAAGGGGCTTATACATTTGAATCTTTAAGAAGCTCTTTAATATGTATGATAGAGAGGTTAGATCTTAAAAATATCGTTTTAGTAGTTCATGAATGGGGTGGTTTTATCGGTTTAACAATTCCTATGGATATGCCTGAGCGCTTTGATGGAATAATTATGCATAATACAACATTAGTTACAGGTACGAATTTAATGTCAGATAGCTATGCTGACTGGAGAAAATATATAAAAGATAATCCAGACTTAAATATCAGAGCTATTATGGCAAGGACTAATAAAATATTAAACTTAAAAGAATGTAATAATTATCATGCTCCCTTTGATAGTTATGAGAGTAAAGTAGCATTAAGAGTAATGCCTGAAATTTTTCCAAACCAAAAAGGAAAACAAGGTATAGAAATTTCTAAAAAAGCTCAAGACTGGTTTTCAAATGAATATGATGGTCTTGCCTTATCTCTATCTGGTATGAGGGACCCTTTGTTTCCTCAAGAAGCATTAAATAGTTTCTTTAATTCAATAAAAGGTATTCATAAATTACCTGGGGTAGATAATGCGGGGCATTTTTTACCTGAATGGGCTATGGAATATGGTGAAAATCTTATAAAGGCATATTTAGCATATAGAGAAAAATATTTGTTAGCAAAAGAAGAAAAAGAAAAAGAAGAAGAAGATAAGAATAATATAAATAATGTCTAAATCTGTAAAAAAAAAGGTTGCTGTGGCTATGTCTGGAGGAGTAGATAGCTCAGTTGCTGCTGCAATGATGGTAGAGAAAGGTTATGATGTTATAGGGTTAACTATGCAGCTATATGATAGCGGAAGAACTACTTCTGTTGGTTCAAAAACATGTTGTGCAGGGCAAGATATATATGATGCTAAAAGAGTTTCTGATAAATTAGGAATTAAACATTATACATTAGATTATGAAAAACGTTTTCAAGAATCTGTAATGCAAGATTTTGCAGATAGTTATGCTGAAGGAATTACTCCCATTCCTTGTATAAGATGCAATCAAAAGATGAAATTTAAAGATCTATTAAATACTTCGTTAGATTTAGGTGCAGAGTTTTTGGTTACAGGACATTATGCTAATATTAAAGGTGAAGGCGAAAATATTGGACTATATAGGGCAAAAGATTTAACTAAGGATCAAAGTTATTTTTTGTTTGCAACACCTCAAAAAATTCTTAAATACATTTGTTTTCCGCTCGGAGAGCTTTCTAAGGCTGATACTAGAAATTATGCAAAAAGGATGAATTTATCTATATCAGATAAGCCTGAGTCTCAGGACATATGTTTTGTTCAGTCTACGGCAAAGAAGGGATATAGAGAGATAGTACAAAAATTACGGCCTGATATTTCTAAGTCAGGTAATATAATACATGTCAACGGAAGAATTATAGGAAAACATAATGGTATTGATTCATTTACTGTAGGTCAAAGAAGAGGGTTAGGAGTTATTTCTGAAGATGGTACTCCACTATATGTTACTAAGATTGAGGCAAATAATAATAGTGTATTTGTAGGTTCAGAGCAGGATATGGAAATTAGAAATTTTAATATAGCAGAGATTTCATGGTTAGAAAATAAACCTTTAGATAAAGTAGAAGGAATTATTGCTGATGTGCAATTGAGTTCTGAGCATATAACTCAAAAAGCAAGTGTTTCATATTTAGATAGTGATAACCTATTAGTAAATTTGCATGAAGCTAATTATAGAGTAGCCCCTGGACAGGCCTGTGTTATTTATAAGAATGATAGAATATTAGGTGGAGGATGGATATCTGGAGGTTTATCTGAATGATTTGTATTAAAATTCTGTATATTACAGAATTCATATATGATTGATGTAACTGAAAAAACAGTGCTTAATGGTATAGGGCTAATGATAATAGCTACTGTATTATTTTCGATAATGCATGCCTCAATAAAATTTATGTCTACTAGTATGCATCCTTTTGAAATAGCATTTTTTAGAAATTTATTTGGCTTATTAGTAATAGCTCCATGGTTTATTAAATATGGTTTTAACCCACTAAAAACAAAAAAAATAAAACTTCATGTAGCGCGTTCATTATTTAATGTAATTGCAATGATGTCTTTTTTTTACTCATTAAGTATTGCTCCATTAGCCGATGTAGCATCTTTAGCTTTTACAGCACCTTTATTTGCTAGTATCCTAGCAGTTATATTTTTAAAAGAAATAGTTGGTATAAAAAGAGGTATTGCTATTGCTTTTGGATTTATTGGAGCTTTAATTGTTGTTGATCCTATATACTCATCTATTAATAATGGACACTTACTAGTTCTGCTATCAGCATCAGTATGGTCAGTATCACTAATTATTATTAAAATTTTAGGAAGAACAGAAAGTAGCGTGACAATAACTTCTTATATGGTTATAATTATGATCCCGTTATCCGCCATAGCTGCGTATTTTTTCTGGGAAACTCCTACACTTAAAGATCTATTCTTCTTAATGCTTATTGGTATTTCTGGCACAAGCGCACAAATGTTATTGGCCCAAGCATTAAGGCAGGGAGATACTAGCATAATAATGCCTTTTGATTTTCTTAAGTTAATATGGGCGGTAGCTATTGGATATTTATTTTTCTTTGAAGTTCCATCTATTAATATCTGGATTGGAAGTATGATTATATTTTTAAGTACCTTGTATATTGCTTATAGGGAAAGAGTGCTATCAAAAAATTCTAAAGTTCAAAAAGTTACACAACCAGTAGATCAGTAATATCTGAAATAAATCCTTTATTTTTATACCTTCATAATATAAAAGTATTTTAAATAGCATAATTAAATAATGGCGAAGTAGCTCAGTTGGTTAGAGCAGCGGAATCATAATCCGAAGGTCGTAGGTTCAAATCCTACCTTCGCTACCATTAAAACCCTTACTCACAAACGATTACAAGAGATTTTAAGAAACTCAAAACCACTCAAAATTGACTTAGACACACTTAGACACTATTATTATCTTTGTAATGACAAGAAATGTTAAAAAACAAACATAGTTAATCAGATCTAAGTTTACATTTATAAAACGGAATTATCACAGTATTGGTATGCGAGAATATGGGTAAATGACGAACGAAAATATTATGTAAGGACTACGAAAGAAACATCAAGGGTTGATGCAATTGAGAGTTTAGATGAAATAGTAGAGAACCTTAAAAGGTCTAACACTATTGGAGGTATTCCTAAGGTTAGATATTTTAGTCATTTCTGCGACTTATTGAATAAACAACAAAAGAGTATGTCTGGTAAAACAAGAAGTTCTAGATTTGCATATGATGATGAGAAAATTATTAACAGAAAGATAGATGGTATTAAAGAATACTTTGGTAATAGGGAAGTTGGTTCTATCAAAACATATGACATTAGAGATTATCTAAGTGTCTTAGATGAGAATAGGAAGAAACCATTATCTGGGTCTTCTAAGAAGAAACATACAACCATAATTGCAAAGATACTTAAAGTTGCGTATGAGAAGGATGTAATTGATAAATTACCTATTATACCAAATGTTTCAATTAAGGATAATCCAAGACCTTCATTTAATGATGAAGAATATTCATTACTATTAAAAACAACCAGAGATGAAATTAGTAAAGGTTCATCTGTTAGAGGAGTTATTATTAGTGAAGAGTTTTATTACTTCATAGTGTTTATGACTAATTCCTTTTTAAGACCAACTGAATCAGAAGTATTCGCAGTTAAGTTTGAAGATATTAAAGTTAAAGATAATCCAAAAACATTAGAGATAAGAGTAGATGGAAAAACTGGGTTTAGGACTGCATCAACTATGCCAAATGCAGTAGATTTTTATAATAGGTTAATAGAACTAAGACCAGATTATAAAACTGAAGACTTCTTATTCTTTAATGATTACCCAAATAGAACGACTGCAATTAAAAACTTTAATAGGATATTTAATCATATATTAGGTGTTGCAGGATTAAAAACCACAAAAGAGGGAACACCAAGAACTGCATATGCATTAAGACATTATGCACTTCAAACAAGACTAATTAAAAGTAAGGGTAAGGTTAATATATTTAATCTTGCAAAGAATGCTGGGACATCAGTTGAACAACTTGAGAGATTCTATCTAAAAAACATAGAATTAAATGAAGAGTTAGTAAGAAACCTACAAAC
>ENA-OREN01001183-OREN01001183.1-marine-metagenome-genome-assembly--contig:-NODE-1183-length-32021-cov-5.378037_pt1 | contig 32021 bp, 27 predicted proteins | sample MGYA00248624_ERZ508555 | MGnify/ENA primary metagenome ERZ508555 (study PRJEB26222, sample SAMN06267773) | marine metagenome | isolation source: Saanich Inlet, British Columbia, Canada | place...
TAGAAGTAGGGATTATTTTCATTTAGCCACCGGTTCTTCCAAAATTTGCATAAGGTACTGTCCGTAACTATTTTTATTCAGAAATATCGCTAGTTTTTCAAGTTGCTCGGCGCTAATAAAGCCCTGACGATAAGCGATTTCTTCTGGGCAAGAAATTTTGAGACCCTGACGGTGTTCAATAGTCTCGATAAAATTACTCGCCTGCCTCATACTTTCGTGAGTGCCGGTATCTAACCAAGCATACCCACGCCCCATAACCTCGACATGTAGTTGATTACGTTCTAGGTAGGCCCGATTGGCATCAGTTATTTCTAATTCACCCCGGGAGGAAGGTTTAAGATCTGTGACGATATCAACGATTTGGTTGTCATAGAAGTATAGACCAGTAACAGCGTAGTTACTTCTTGGCTGAGAAGGTTTTTCTTCCAATGAAGTAGCGCGGCCTTGAGAATCAAGTGTGACTACCCCGTAACTATCAGGATTTTGTACATGATAGGCAAAAACAGTTGCACCTCTTGGTTCTAGCGTAGCGGAGGCAAGTCGTGCTTGCAAATCGTTCCCGTAGAAAATATTATCTCCTAAAATGAGAGCACTTGGGTCCTGAGAAATAAAATTCTTGCCAATTATGAAGGCTTGAGCTAATCCATCAGGATTCGGTTGCTCGGCGTATTGCAAGTTGAGACCCCAATCCCCACCATTTCCTAATAGTTGCTCAAAGCGTGAAATATCTTGGGGTGTAGATATAATAAGTATATTACGAATACCCGCTAGCATGAGTGTGCTCAAGGGGTAGTAAATCATTGGTTTATCGTAAATTGGGAGTAGCTGTTTGGAAACTACTTTAGTTACGGGATAGAGTCTTGTGCCGGAGCCGCCAGCTAGAATGATACCTTTACGTTGGGTCATAATTTTTTTCAAAAATTTCAGTAAGCATACGTGTTACTCCAGTTTGCCATAAAGGCAAAGTTAAATCGAAAGTATGTTCTATTTTTCTGGTATTTAATCGAGAGTTTCTAGGTCTACGCGCGGTTTGAGGAAAGGCATCAGTTGTTACCGGTTGAATATTCTCTGCCTGAACCTGAAGTTTAATTCCAGATTGACGGGCTTTATCGAGCACAAAATTGGCGTAGCCATACCATGAAATTTCACCCTTGGCAGCCAGATGATATAACCCTGATACCTGAGGTTGCCTTAGGGCTGTACAAATTGAATGGGCAGTAACATCTGCTAATAACTCTGCGCCTGTAGGGGCTCCAATCTGGTCATCAATAACAGAAAGATGATCTCGGCTTTGTGCAAGACGAATCATGGTTTTAATAAAGTTCTCACCACGAGCGGAATAGATCCAACTAGTACGAAATATAAGGTGTTTGCAGCCAGAATTTATGACAGCTTTCTCTCCTTCTAATTTTGTTGAACCATAAATATTTATGGGGGCAGTGGGATCTGTTTCCTTCCATGGCTTAGTTCCATTCCCGTCGAATACATAGTCGGTAGAGTAATGAACCAACCAGGCGCCTATTTTTAATGATTCTTGAGCGAGTATTTTTGGGGCCTGAGTATTAATAGTGTGAGCCAGTGCTGATTCGCTTTCAGCCTTGTCCACTGCTGTGTAAGCTGCCGCATTAACGATTATATCCGGAGAGACTGAATGAATAGTCTGAATAATGTCTTCTAGCCGGGTGAAGTCACCACACGGCATCTGGTCATCAGTATCCAGAGCAACTAATTCACCCACCGAAGAAAGGCTTCGTTGTAATTCCCATCCTACTTGTCCATTTTTTCCAAATAATAGAATTTTCACAGGGTCCGTTCTTTATAATTTTTATCAATCCATTCTCGGTATGCACCAGATTGGACATTCTGAACCCAACTCTGATTATCAAGATACCATTTGACGGTTTTATGGATACCAGTTTCAAAGGTTTCAGCTGGCTCCCAGCCAAGGTCACGTTTTATTTTATTTGAGTTGATGGCATATCGACGATCATGGCCAGGGCGATCTGTAACAAAAATAATTTGCTCTTTATAGTTTCTGCCATCAACTTGGGGAGATAGTGTTTCAAGCAAAGAACAAATAGTATGTACGATATCAATATTGGGTTTTTCGTTCCAGCCACCAACGTTATATGTCTCGCCAGGAGCGCCTGCTTCCAGCACCCGTTGAATAGCACCACAATGATCTTTCACGTAAAGCCAATCACGAATTTGTTGGCCATCTCCATAAATAGGTAATGGTTTATTTGTAAGAGCGTTAATGATTGTTAGAGGGATCAATTTTTCGGGGAATTGATACGGGCCATAGTTATTTGAGCAGTTGGTGGTAAGAACTGGCAAGCCATATGTTTTATGGTAGGCTCGTATTAAATGATCGCTTGCTGCTTTGCTAGCTGAATAAGGGCTATTAGGCTCATAACGATGGTTTTCATCAAAGGCCTTCTCTTTACTAGAGAGGGAGCCGTAGACTTCATCTGTTGAGATATGAAGGAAGCGAAACTCTTTTTTCTTATTTTTTTCTAAGGCATCCCAATAATTCCGTGTAGTTTCTAATAACCGGAAGGTTCCTACAATATTAGTTTGTATAAAGCTATCAGGCTCTTCAATAGATCGATCTACATGACTTTCAGCAGCAAAATTTATAATAGCGCGGGGTTTAAATTTTGCAAATAAGCTGATGATTAAGCTGGAATCGCAAATGTCACCTTTAATGAAGGTATGCCGTTTATCCTCTTTTAGGGAAGCTAGGTTTTCTAAATTTCCTGCATAAGTTAAGTTATCAAGATTAATAATTTCTTCGTCAGATCTCGCAAACCAGTCTAATATAAAATTTGCGCCAATGAATCCAGCGCCTCCTGTTACTAATATCATTGTCTGTCCTTAAGCTATATTTTCTCTTAACCCTAGTATCTTTTTGGCACATCTGCAAGTTTTACTTTGTCTTACAGGAGTCAAAAAATACGGTTAAAGTTTATCAAATTTTTTGATATTGCCTGTTTGTTTTTTTGGAGTGAAATTTTAATGGTAATATGTTGCCGTGCTGAATATTGAGATATTATAATTTGAGCCCTCTCATTGATTCAGTTAGAATTCATTTCTTTTAGGCGCGTAGCTCAGTTGGTTAGAGCACCACCTTGACATGGTGGGGGTCGTTGGTTCGAATCCAATCGCGCCTACCAACACATAGTTTTTCCACTTCAGGTCAAATTAAATATTTAATGAGTAGGAGGTTAAATATTGGTCAGGCCATTTCTTAAAAATTATTCATTCTCTAACCAGTTAGATTATCTGTACATACATAATGCAGACCGAATTTCTCAGGCGCTTCGTAACAAATAAACGTTTAAGAGCCAGTCTCGGCGTTCTAGTAATACTTGTTGTGACTTTTTGGCTGCTTGGTTATTTTTGGCTTCCTAGTTATGCGAAGGACAGTCTTGAAGCTAAATTATCAGGAATTGTGCATAGACCAGTGTCTATCCAATCTATAGACATTCAACCTCTTTCACTAGAGATAATTGCTCGTGGTTTGCGGGTTGAAAAAAAAATAGAGAATGAGGGTGCTGATAATACTTTATTCTCAGTTGATAAATTGTATATAAATGCCAGTACCGCATCTATTGTTCATCTCTCACCTATAGTTAGCTCGGTAGAAATTAAAAACCCAATATTGTATATAGTTCGTGAAAGTAAAAATAAATTTAATATTTCTGACTTAATTGAAAAATTTTCAGGGAAGATTGGTAACAACAGGCCAATGTTATCGATAAGTAATATCGTTGTTGAAGATGGCCATTTTGAATTTATTGATTATTTTAAAAATAGTCATCAAAAAATTTCCGAAATTAATTTCGGCATCCCATTTATTTCTAACTTTGAGAATGATCTAAAAACCTGGATCGAACCATATTTTAATGCAAAAATAAATGGATCTTTTTTTGTTCTAAGTGGGAGGGTACGGCCTTTCTCAGGGAAGCAGGAAGCAACTCTTGATCTTAAATTAAACAATATCGATTTAATGCAAATGAAAGAATATTCGCCTGTACCGATAGGCATAAATTTACTGGCGGGATATTTCGATAGTAATTTGCAGCTTATTTATACACAGGAGGCTGATAAAAAAACCAAGATGCTCCTGTCTGGCAATGCTTCTTTGCGTGAATTAAAGTTTGAGAATAATACAACAAAAGAGCCATACAACATTAATCTTGAAAAGCTTGATGTTATGTTAATTGATATTGATCTGAGTGGGCAAAAATCAGCTAAATTGGTAATGGAACTTGCGGGGGCATCATTAGTACATTCGGGAGAGGATAAGCCAGCGTTGAGTCTCCCAAAACTAACTGCAAATAATATTTATATTGATTCTTTAGAGAAAAATATTGTATTTGGCATGGTGAAATTAGATCAATTCAAGGCATCAATGCGACGTAAAGAAGATGGGGACCTAAATCTGATTCAGAACTTCATGCCTTATCTTCTCGAAGAAAAAATAAGACAAAGGAAAGTCGAGAAAGAAAAGGAGGTCGGGCCAGAGGTTTATGAGGTGCCCTCGGAGGGCGCTAGTAAACTATGGACAGCAGAGATTGAAAGCTTAAAAATAGTAGATGCAGCATTAAACTTTGAAGATCTTACGCTTGCAAAAAGCGCTCCGGTGGTTGTCAGTCCCCTTAATTTAGATATTTACAACATTGATTTTAGTGGAGTAGACCCTTTAAATATAGCGCTACAGGCTACGATAAATAAGCATGGTAGCATTGAAACAAATGGCTCCTTGGCATGGTCGCCATGGGTTTTTAATTTTACTATTGATGCGAAAGATATTGATCTTGTTTCATTGCAAGGCTGGGCCGGAGATCACTTGAATGCATTGCTTACTCGTGGCAAAACGTCTTTTGAGGGAGAGATAAAAGCTGATGGAGAACCATTAAAGATAAGATTGGATGGCAAAAGTAAATTCTCTAATTTTAATTTTTTTGATAAAGGAAGTGCAGCAGATATTCTCCACTGGGAAGAAATTGATATTGGCGGGATTAAATTTCTAAGCGATCCGTTTCGTACAGATATTGCTTCAATTATAATTTCTAATTTTTTTGTAAATGTGAGATTGTCACCGAATAGTGAGATTAATCTTAAAAATATTTTCAGGAATGAGAATGGTGCAGAAGAAAGAATAATATATGGTATGCCTGTAACTGAGTCCTCGGAGCAGTTGGGATTGAAAGTTGAGGCTCTTCCAGTACATATTGGCAAGGTAGTATTTAAGGATAGCAATATTGATTTTAATGATCAATTTATTAATCCTAATTATCGAGCCAACCTAACCGATATTACTGGTCAAATCAGCTCATTGGCGCCTGAAAATCCAGGTGAAATAAGCATTAAAGGCGTAGTAGATAAGTCTGCTCCGTTTGAAATTACAGGAGAATTAAATCCTTTTGGGAGCGACCTCTTTCTTGATATTTCGGCAAAGATAACTGGAATTGACCTGCCAATATTTAGTCCATATTCAGGAAAATATTTGGGCCATGTTATAGAGAAAGGTAAGTTGTCAGCAGGTATTAGCTATGATGTTAAGGAGGGAGAATTAAAGGCGGAGAATCGTATTTTTCTTGATCAATTCACCCTAGGCAAGAAGATTGAAAGCCCGGATACTCTAGATGTTCCCCTAACTCTTGCTATAGCCTTACTAAAGAATCAGCGAGGTGAGATTGATTTCAATCTACCAATTAATGGTTCATTTAATGATCCTAATTTTAATTTGGGCGGAGTAATTGCCGATACTTTTGTTAATTTACTTACCAAGACGGTTACATCTCCATTTGCATTGCTTAGTTCTCTTGCTGGCGATGGAGGGGAGCTGTCAGAGATTAATTTCCTGCCTGGTCACGGACGAATGGAGCCGGAGATTGAGAGGCGTTTGCAAATATTATCTAAGGCATTGGCTGATCGTCCTGGACTAAAACTAGAAATTACAGGATATGCAGATTTAGGAAAAGACTTAACTGGTCTTAAACGAGGGATTCTTGACCAAAGAATCATGGCTCAAAAATTACTTAAAGGTGCAGAAAAAATAGAGTCCGGCGATTCTTCACAAGATATTAATATAGGGCTGGAAGAATATGAAGAACTTCTTAAGCTTATTTACGAAGAAGAGAAATTTGATACATCAGATAATGAAATAGGTTTTACAAGATCCACTTCTATTTCTGAAATGGAGAAATTAATTTTATTAAATATTAATGTTGGTGATGAAGAATTGCGTCAGCTTGCCGAGCAGCGTGGTAAGATTGCACGCGATTGGCTGGTTGAAAAAGGAGGCATTTCTAGTGACCGGGTATTTGTTTTGGAACCTGAAATTGAATCAGAAATTGATGGAGCGAAGGCTGGTAGTAAGGCAAAATTCGCTATAAAATAATAGATTGTGGCTATATGGTCGACACACATATAGTCACAATTTTGGTTTAATTTAGCGTCTTTAATAATTGATACTAACTATCTCAATCCTTATAATAAAGCCTTGAGTATGGGCTCCAGCTTATCTCGTGAAATACGGCCAACATGGGTGCTAGTGATTTCTCCGTTACGATTTAATACGACAGTAAACGGCAATACTGCGTAGCGATTACCAGCTGCTTCAGCAAGCTCCATAGCTTCAATTCCCCCTAAAAGGACAGGATAATTGACCCCTATTTCTTTGTTGAATTGCTGGACTTTACTTGCTTGATCCATTGCTATTCCAATAAAGAGTAATCCTTGGTCACGAAATTCATTCTGGAGTGCAATAAATTCCGGCATTTCTCTTCGACAAGGCTCGCACCAAGTTGCCCAGAAATTTACCACCAGAATTTTTCCCTTCCACTGAGAGATAGACTGATTTTTCCCTTGAAGGTCCGGTAGGGTAGTTGCCAAAATTAGGCCTGCGCCATCATTTGTTGCGGGCACATTTTGTGCTACCGGTTTTGTAGCATTGCTGCTCTTAGTTTCTTGTAGTAAGAAGCCAAGAAATATAGCAAGTACTGCCACACCTATATATAGTAATGATTTCAAAAGTTTATTCATTTAGATTAGCACAGCATTCAAAATAGCGAGAAATTCTTTATTATTCTGATAACCAATGGTTCTAGCATCATAAATTTCACGGCCAGAGGGGTCAAAAAACAGAATGCCAGGAGGCCCAAATAGTTTGAAATACTTGAGTAGAGCTTCGTCATCAGCTGTACCTTCAGTGACATCAACTTGAAGTAGCACTACATCCCCAAGCCTATTTTTTACTTCTGGATCAGTAAATGTGAACCGTTCCATTTCTTTGCATGAAATGCACCAGTCAGCATAAAAATCTAACATTACATATTTATTTTGTGATTCAGCAATGCGTTTATTAAGTTCTGTCAAAGAACTTACCCGCTGGAACGGGAGGTGTTTAGACTCAGTAATATTTGTTTTATTAGTGTTATTCCCACTGATACTAGTTAAATTTAGTTTATCTAGAGGTTGAAGAATATCACGGCCACCAGACAGAACGCCTACTAATAAGGCAATGCCTAGCAGCAAAGATATGATACCAATTCCTTTTAAAAATTTACGAGATCCGGAAGATCCCATGGGCAAAGAATCAATAGCATTTAGGTAAATGGCAGATATTATAAGGAGAGCAGCCCACATCAACATATGGATAGCTGCTGGAATTACAGGCGATATTAACCAGATTGCTACACCTAGTAGCAGAACACCAAAGAAACGTTTAACTGATTCCATCCAAGGTCCTGCTTTTGGTAAGAATGCACCAGCAGATGCGCCTAAAATTAAAAGCGGAATGCCCATACCTAGTGCCATGGAGAATAGAGCAGCGGCACCTAACACCACATCTCGGGTCTGGCTGATATACAGTAGTGCCCCTGCCAATGGTGCGGCCACACAGGGCCCGATAATAAGTGCGGACAGCGCGCCCATTCCAAAGACACTAGCTAAATGCCCGCCCCTTAAATGTCCTGTTTCTTTAGAGAGTTTACTTTGTATCGAGTTTGGTAACTGCAGCTCATAGAACCCAAACATAGATAGAGATAAAGCAACAAATACCAAAGCAAAGCCTCCTAGCACCCAAGGATTCTGTAGCGCAACTGATAGCATTGCACCAGAGAGTCCGGCAGCGACCCCTGCTGCTGAGTAAGTGAGAGACATCCCCATAACATAGGCCAATGCTAGGATAAATCCATGGCCCTTAGTAAGATGCTCTCCGCTATTTACAATTATTCCAGACAAGATCGGAAACATAGGAAATACGCAGGGTGTGAAGGAAAGTAAAAGGCCAATACCAAAAAAGCTTGCAAGGATTAACCAGAAATTCCCACCTTCAAACATCTTGCCGATTTTTATTGACTCAGACTCAATGGATCGTCGGTTGTCTGGGAGTTCAAGCAGCTTTGATTTAGGGTCCGTTTGTTTTGTCGTTATAAAATCGGCTGCTGCAGTTGCATCATTACTTACTGAGTCTGCTAGTACTCCAGCTACAGATTTTGCAACTGGAAGAGTTAATTTTATTAATTTATCAATAGGTGCATAGCACACACCTATTGGTTCGTTACATCCCTGATAGGTGGCTGCAAGGGAAAGTTGGGTTGACGCGGGTATTTCACGTTTTAAAGAAATGACAGCCTGGAATGGCTTGTAATATACCTCTGTTTGACCAAAGGTTGGATCATTTTTCATTTTTCCCTGTGGTAGAGAAATTTTTTCTATTAATGTTCCCGCACTTTTTAGGTTAAAAGTAATTTTATCTTTATATAGGTAATAGTTTTTTGCTGGCTCAAACTCAGCAATTAAAGTATGCGCACTACGTACCTTTATTGTGAGTTTAAAAGCTTGGTCAGGTGGCAATAGCTCCTGCTCATCTTGCGTTAAGCTGGCCCCAAGTTGCTTTAACCCAGACAATATACCTGATGGCTTTTCCTCTTGAGCAAAAGCATTGATACTCGTTATACAACATAACAATAGGAAGAATCTAATCAAATGCATAGGAGGCCGGTATATTTAGTTTTTGTTTGATGTCGCTGTTTCATCTGAGAGCCACTGCAAATATGCAGGAAGACCACCATTTATTGAGACAGAAATAATTTCAGGTAGTTCGTCTGGGTGCTTTTCTTTTATTATTCTTTCTATTTCAGGGTAGTGCTTTGTTAAAGTCTTGATACATACTGGTAGTTCACTTGTGCTTTCTATTTTATCTTGCCATCGATAGATTGAGGTGCACTCAGCTTGTAGATTAACGCAAGCAGCTAGCTTTTTACTAATTAATTTCTCAGCTAATTCCAAAGCAGTTGTTTTGTCTGGGAAATTAGTTATAACGAGTATGGGGTCCATAGAAATTATTTAAATCTACTAATTTGGCAGAAGAATTTTACCCTCTTTCTAGTGTGGCTGCTTTATCTGCAGAAATACCGATAGCTACAGTGGGATAACGAAGATTTATATATAGCTCATTTTTTATACGTATATTCGTTAGTCGTCTGGATTCTTCCATAAATGACAGCATACTACTTGAAATGTGTTTATAAGCATTGGCGCGAGCAACACGAGGCGGGCGCGGCATATCAAAGAAATCAGCAATCAGGTCAAAATACTCACCCATCTTTAGGGTTGAATCATCGCAAGCATTGTAAATTCTTCCTGGTTTTGCGTAGCGTAATGCTGCAAAAATAATATAAGCAAGATCATTAGCATGGATACTATTAGTATAGCAATCGTCATCTGGGAGCAGTACTGGGGCACCTTCACGTATTCGTTTCAATGGCAAACGTTCGGTAGCATAAATCCCAGGCACACGTAAAATTGATACGTTTACATGATTACGTAAGCCCCAATTACGCACCTTTTTTTCTGCATCAGCTCGTCGTATTGAGCGATCCATACGTGGCTTGATTGGGCGCGTTTCATCTGTTAGAGCGCCATTGCAATCACCGTATACACCGCTGGTGCTGATGTAGACGAATCGTTGTGGTAAAATTATCGTTTTTTTAGTTACTCGTTTTGTCAGTGATGCTAAGAGATTAGCGGTACGTATATCTTGTTTTCCATGATTTGGTGGTGGTGCTAGATGCAATACAGCATGAGATAATCCTGCAAGTTTATTAAGGGTCTTAGGCTTGTCGAGATCACCAAATATGGGAGTAATCCCATATTCGCGAAGCTTGGGGGCATTTTCCGAGTGGCGGCAGAGGCCGATTAGCCGGTAGTGAGCACGTAACAACGTAGCCGAGCGCAAAGCAATATCACCGCATCCAATAAGCAAGAGAGTTTGTTTCATAGTAACTTATATTATTTTTTCATTAGTTTTTTGTTGATCTGCTAATAATCTGATGTCTTATCGAATCACTATTAATCCCAGTGGCCACACTTTTAATACAGAAGCTGAAGAAACTATTCTTCAGGCTGCATTAAGGCAGGGTTTTTCTCTTCCATATGGTTGCCGTAATGGTGCTTGCGGTACGTGTAAAGGCAAAATCATACAGGGAAAGGTAGATTTTGGCAGCCATAATGATGATACGTTAACAGAAATAGAGAAAAATAAAGGTAAGGCGCTGCTTTGTTGTGCCTTACCTTTATCTGAATTAGTGATTGAGTGTCGCGAAATTGGAGCAATTAAAGATATAAAGATTATGAAATTTCCATGCCGAGTACAAAAAATGGAGCTGGTAGCACCCGATGTCATGACCATTTCTCTAAAGCTACCAACAAATGAGAGATTACAGTTTCTTGCCGGGCAATATATCGATATTCTAATGAAAGACGGTCAGCGTAGAAGTTATTCCTTGGCGAATGCTCCGCATGATGATGAATTTTTACAACTTCATGTGCGTAATTATCCGGGCGGTGTTTTTGCCGAACATACGTTCTCAAATATGAAGGAAAAAGATATTCTTCGTTTTGAAGGGCCACTAGGAACATTTTTTCTTCGTGAAGATTCAGATAAACCGATTATATTTGTTGCAAGTGGCACTGGTTTCGCACCAGTTAAAAGCATGCTTGAGCATATCTTTCATGTTGCTGAGACACGTGGAAACGATCGGGATATTATTCTTTACTGGGGTGCTCGTACTAAAGCTGATCTATATTTAGCTGAGTTGGCTGGAAGTTGGCAACAGAAATATGAAAATTTCTGTTTTATACCGGTTCTATCAGAATCGTTACAGACAGATGACTGGCATGGGAGAACTGGGTTAGTACATCAGGCTGTATTAGAAGATTTTGATAATCTTTCAGGGTATCAGGTATATGCTTGTGGATCACCAGTAATGGTGGGAGCGGCCCGAACTGATTTTATCAGTCTTCGTAACTTGCCAGAAGATGAATTTATTTCAGATGCATTTACTCCTTCTCCAGCTGATACAAAATTGTAATATTAATATCTTTATTTTTATATTAGATCGCAGCCCGACTGGCAGCATTTATTTTAAATGATTAGTTTTTATGTATCAAAAGTTTAGCTGGGATAGCATCAAGAGTTTTATCAGAAAATTTTCCTGCTCCTGGATTCTGAGATGCTTCAAGACCTTTAGTGTAATGAGCTCTAGCTATCTCAGGGTTTCCTGTTTTCTCATTTAATAGAGCTAACATGAGATGCGCTTCGTAACTGGATTTTATTGCAAGACTTTCTTCCAAATAATTCTGTGCTTTACCCCATAGCTCACATCTTATGCAAAGCTTTCCTAGAGTAAGCAATAGATTAAAGTCATTAGGATAAAACTTTAACCACCATGTTTCTGCATACTCAATTTGTCTTGTTACATTTCCCTTCATGCAATCGGCATAGATACTGACCAATTCTGAATTCCATTGTTTATCTAAGCTATTTTCAATAATTTGGTGAGCTTTTTTACAGTCACCTAGTGCAATGTGTGCCTGTGCTCCAAAATAAGCAATCGTATTATTTTCCTTTTCTATGGAAGGAATATTTCTCCAGTATCTCTTAAGCAATTGTTTGTTCCACACAATATTCTTAAAGTTTTCCAGATGGGCGCGGTGTCGTAATTCTTCCGCAAATACTTTATTCAAAGCATTACGCTTCGTCAACACGTCAACCAGATCTAATACTTTTTCCCAGTGATTGGCTTGCTGCTGTGCTTTTAATTCTAGCCGTAGTATTGCATTTTGTTGATTTTTCTCAACATTATCAATCGTATGCAAAATATCTAGTGCTTCTTCATAACGGTTTTCATCCAGCAATAGTTCAGCTTTTGTAATGGCACATAAAGATTTTTCGTTGGGAGCTTTATTCTCTAATACGCCAATAAATATGTCACGTTGAGAATATTTACTTAGCTCGTGGGCTGAACGGGCTGCAATAGCAGCATTAATTGCAATAAATTCAGGAGATTCTCTAAATTTCAGTGCTTTATTCGCAGTTTTTTCTGCTTTGGTATAGCGCCCTTCCAGGAATTCTTTTATGCCATTAAGTAACGCTAAATGGGCCGCCTCATGGTTCTTTTTTGCTCGAAATTTACGTATTGTTGTTGGCAATCTAAGCGTGGCGATTAGAAGTCTTAATATAAAATAGCAAATAGAAAATAATGCAATTAAGAATACCAATAGCATGTTGAATGAAAGTTCAATACGGTACTCTTGTACGACCAACAGAACATATCCAGTATTATATTTAGTCGCAAATGCTACTACTCCCGCAGCTATAATTAGTGTCAGTAACCAGAAAGAAAACCTCATCTATCTTCCCCCCCTACTTCCTCATCTGTTTGTGATTCTATGTCCACTTCTTCGGCCTTTTCTTTTCCCATTATTGAATCTCCTTCTACTTCCTCTTCTAATTTCACGTCAGCCTCTGCTTCAGCCTCAGCGGCTGCTTCTGCTTCAGCCTTAGCGGCTGCCTCTGCTTCAGCCTCAGCTGCTTCTGCTTCAGCCTCAGCGGCTGCTTCAGCCTTAGCGGCTGCTTCTGCTTCAGCCTCAGCGGCTTCTTCAGCTTCAGCCTTAGCGGCTGCCTCTGCTTCAGCCTCAGCGGCTTCTTCAGCTTCAGCCTTAGCGGCTGCCTCTGCTTCAGCCTTGGCGGCTGCCTCTGCTTCAGCCTCAGCCTTAGCGGCTGCCTCTACTTCAGCCTCAACTAAAAGGCGAGCATTCTCTTTGTCTTTAGCTCGTTTTTGCTCGGCTATTTTAGAATCAATTAATGCATTTGCTGTTTCCACTTTGATAGAAAGATGAAACTTTCGTACTGCATCATAGCTTGTTAAGATATTGGGGACATTGAGTGCAATTTCGTTACTATGTAATTGGTCCAACGTTTCTAACATGCTGATACCAAGCTCAGATTTATTATTGAAATGTTTATTGATCCATTCAATAGAAGTTTCAAGGTAGGCTTGAAAGTTTCCTGCGTCACGAGCAAGTAGAGCATTATGTGCTGCCAATAGACGTAATTTCAAATTTTCACGAAGAAAATATGAATGTGATGGGTCTGGTATATCTTGCTTACCTACATGTTCAATGCGAACTAATTGTTCAACATTCACGAATTGTTCAATATCAACATATTTATTAAGATTAGCCCAAGTTTCTAGCAAGAAATCTTGTATTGTTTTTAGCGTTCCTCCAGTCTCCTGAGACTCATTAGGATCACCCTTAAAGAAATCCTTTAATATTCCTAGTACCCCTCCCGAAGTTTGAGACTTATTAGGGACATCGTTAATTTCTGGCGAGGTCGCTCCTTCCATTGCCAATGGAAGCTGATCTATTTCTTCAGCAAGGCTATCCAATTTTAGGCCGATACCTACAATATCTATTTCAGGAACAGCTTTTAGTAGCCCCATGTCTTTTGCTAGCACATTCTGCAGGTGAGATATTTGTGGGTGGTTAATACGCTGCAATCTTGCATCAGCTTCTTGTATTGCGATCATGGCAGACGTTACATTGTTTGCTAGTCGCAGCTGTTTGTTGGCAATAAATAACAATTGCTCCACTTCTTCGATTGTCGTTTCATTACGATTAGGGGCTAGGTCTTGGTAAAGTCCCTCAAGTATTTTTTGTTTGCCTACAGATTCAGCTAAGTCATTCTCTAGCAGCATAAATCTAGCATCAATCTCTTCTCTTTTATTTCTTATCTCGTCAGAAACAGTACGTAGCTCTTCAGATGAAGCTACCTTTGCTAATTGGATCTCAATTGACTCTACTATTCGGCTCTCAATCTCTGCCAGTCTATTTTCAGTTGATGTGTCAGCTTCTTTCGGCTGATGTTCAGGTGGCGAGACAATATCTGTCTGTTGGCTTTCAATAGATGTATCGAAATCTGCCAGTTTATTTTCATTTGATGGATCAGCCGCTATCAGTTGGCTTTCAGCAGACGTATCAATATCTGCCGGTTGGCTTTCAAATTCTTGTACCTGGCTTTTAATTTTATTATTAGACTCATACCACTGCCAAGCTGCAACGGCAGCAGCGGAAAGTAATAGAAAAATAATGGTGTTACGAAGAGCTTTGGATTTTCCTTTAGCTTTTGGTTTGTCAGCTACTCGTGGTTTTTCAGCAATATCTGATTTGATTTCTTTGCTCATAGTTTATTTAAAAGAAGGTTAGTTCGGTTGTGATCAAAATATTATTTATATAAATTGTTACTCATTTAAGCGCATCAAGAATTTCATCTGCGCCTTGCGCCTTTAAGTCTTTTGCAAGGTGTATGCCCATAGTTTCACCTGTTGCTGGGTCTCCGTTCAATTGTGTACTTAGCATCCGTGATCCATCAGGACTTGCAACAAACCCACGTAATACTAATTTCCCTTCGATAATTTCTGCAAAGCCACCAAGTGGTACCTGGCAGCTCCCCCCCAATTCTCGGCTCATAGCCCGTTCTGATTCCACGCACTGCCCAGTCCTGATGTGGTGTAGTGGTTTCATGAGTTCTATTAAGTCAGTCCTTTCAGAAAGACACTCTATTCCAAGTGCTCCCTGCCCAACTGCTGGCAAACTTAGTTCGGGACTTAATACTGTAGTAATACGATCAGCTAGACCCAGTCGCTTTAGTCCTGCTGCTGCTAGAATTATAGCTGCATATTGTCCTTCATCCAATTTACGCAACCGTGTCTGTACATTACCTCGTAACGGCTGTACTTGTAAATAAGGAAAGCGTGCACGTAATTGGCTTTCACGTCGGAGGCTTGAAGTTCCTACCACGCTACCAGCAGGCAGTGCATCTAGGCTCTTGTAATGATTCGAGACAAAGGCATCACGTGGGTCTTCACGTTCAGCAATAGCAGCCAATGCGAATCCTGGAGGCATATTCATGGGCAAGTCTTTCATTGAATGTACTGCAATATCTGCACGACCTTCTGCCATTGCTTGCTCTAACTCTTTTATGAATAAACCCTTACCACCAATTTTTGAGAGCGATATATTTAATATTTGATCGCCACGTGTAGTCATGCCAAGTATGCTAATTTCACTTTGTGGGTATAATTCTATAAGCCAGCGTTTGATAAACTCTGCTTGCCATAGAGCGAGCGCACTCTCACGTGAAGCGATAACGATTTTTTTAGGAATGGACGGTGGCATTTATACGATAATAAAAAAAATGATAAATTTGTTATAACTGCTTATTTTAACATGAGCAGATCCAAATTGGAGTACGCATACGTCCGTCCACAGTATTCGTAATATAGCTAAAGAGCTTAATATTAAGTCCAGTAGTATTGGGAAAAGATAGAGTCTTAAGAATTACATCAATTCTTAAGACTGAACTGCTCGCCACAGGTGATGTGCACTGTATTTGGTTTTTTATTCCTAAAGAGATGGCTCGGGTAGAATACAATATGCCATTTAATATGCGGAAATATTAATTTTTAAGAATATTATGACTGAAGCAAACTTATGAGTAAAAAGCTCTACATAAAGACATTTGGCTGCCAGATGAACGAGTATGATTCTACAAAAATTGTAGATTTGCTCCATGCTACTCAGGGTATGGAACAGACTGACGGCCCTGATGGGGCTGATATGATTTTGTTTAATACTTGCTCAATAAGGGAAAAAGCACAGGAAAAAGTATTCCATGATTTGGGGCGTATTAGGGAATTTAAAGAAAATAATCCTGACTTGCTCATTGGCGTGGGAGGCTGTGTAGCTAGTCAAGAAGGAATGAATATAATTAAGCGCGCGCCTTATGTGGATCTGGTGTTTGGGCCGCAAACTTTACACCGACTTCCACAGCTGATAGAAGCGCGTAAAGCTAGCGGGAAGCCTCAGGTAGATATTAGTTTTCCTGAAATTGAAAAATTTGATTATTTGCCTGAATCGCTAGCTCAGCGTGATGGGCGTGCGGGGGAGGCAAAAGCATTTGTTTCCATTATGGAGGGTTGCAGCAAATATTGCAGTTTTTGTGTGGTGCCTTACACCCGCGGAGAGGAAGTCTCGCGCCCGTTACGTGAAGTGCTGATGGAAATTGTGGGTTTGGCAGATCGGGGACTTAAAGAAGTTACTTTGCTTGGGCAGAACGTTAATGCCTACCGTGGGCCAATAGAGGGTGAGGCAGAAGAGGACGCGGCAGATTTAGCGTTATTACTCTCATATATAAATGAAATCCCAGGAATTGAGCGTATTCGCTATACGACTTCTCATCCTAGGGAATTTACAGAACGCCTTATAGAGTCCCATCAAACACTACGTAAATTGGCTAACCATGTGCATCTACCGGTACAGTCTGGTTCTGATCGGATTTTAGCGGCGATGAAACGTGGCTACACGGTTCTTGAGTATAAATCTATTATCCGAAAACTTCGTGCTGTTCACCCAGATATTTCTCTCACTTCTGATTTCATTATTGGCTTTCCTGGTGAAACTGAAGATGATTTTAACGCAACTATGAAATTGATTGAGGATGTGGGATTTGATGATTCTTTTAGTTTTATTTATAGCCAGCGCCCGGGGACTCCGGCGGCCGAACTACCTGATGACACTCCGTATGAAATAAAACAAGAAAGGTTGCAGAAGATCCAGGAAAAGATAAAATGTCAGGCAAGCGCTGCCAGCAAAAGCATGATAGGAACAGTTCAGCGTATCTTGGTAGAAGGGATCTCCAAAAAGAATTCTGAAGAACTTTGTGGGCGTACCGATAATAATCGTATGGTCCATTTTGCTGGAGACCTTACTATAACCGGCCATTTTATAGAAGTTAAAATAATCTCTGCCTTATCAAAATCATTACGCGGTGAAATTGTTCGGGACACCACAGCTAGACCTTCTTCTTCTGTAGAGCACGGCTATTTCTACCAGGATTAAAATTTTTAACTAGTCATTAAACTCCCTTGAGACCCAAACCAGAAGAGATATCGTTTCCTCCAGATGACAACCAGCGGCTTGCCAACTTATGTGGGGTATTGGATGAAAATCTTAAACAGATTGGGTCTACCCTTGATGTTTCTATCATCCGGCGCAGTGAACATTTCAGCATACGAGGTGAGGTTATTCAAACTAGGCTTGCATCATGGGCGTTAAAAAGTTTTTACAACCAGGCTAAGACTGGCCTTAGTACCGAACAAATTCAATTAGGTCTAATTGAGATAATGAATCCACATCATCCAGCAAAGCAGGGCACTTCTAATATTGTTATCGGAGAAGAGGCATTATCAACTCTTATTACTCGCCGCAGAGATTTGCGTGGCCGGACGCCACGTCAGGTAGGGTATTTAAAGCAGATTCAGGACCATGACATTACTTTCGCTATTGGTCCTGCAGGCACAGGTAAGACTTATCTTGCTGTAGCTAGCGCGGTTGATGCGTTGGAGCGAGATTTAGTAGAGCGTATAGTATTAGTACGTCCAGCAGTTGAGGCAGGTGAGAGGCTTGGTTTTCTTCCGGGTGATATGGCCCAAAAAGTAGATCCTTATTTGAGGCCGCTTTATGATGCACTATACGATTTGATGGGGCCTGATAAAACCAGTAAGTTATTTGAGCGCGGGACAATTGAGTCTGCTCCACTTGCTTTTATGCGAGGGCGCACATTGAATAAATCATTTATTATTCTTGATGAAGCACAAAATACCACGCCAGAGCAGATTAAAATGTTTCTTACCCGTATTGGGTTTGGCTCTAAGGTTGTCGTGACGGGAGATATTACACAAATTGATTTAGCAAAAAATCAGAAAAGTGGTCTGGTAGAAGCTAAACGGATTTTAGAAAAAGTGAGTGGCATTGCTTTTATTAATTTTGATGCGGAAGATGTAGTTAGGCATCCTTTGGTACAAAAAATTGTTAATGCTTACGAAAAATATGAAAACCAAGAGTAAATCTACTGGGGTTGCAGCAGAGCTAACAAGTAATAAAATAAAGTTAAGACTAGCCGTACAGTATGCCGTTAATATTTTGTCGCATCTGAAGGAGATTCCGACACGTTTCCAGCTTCGAAAATGGTTTAAAGCTGGGTTGATGCAGGATGCGGAAGTTACTATACGTATCGTTGATGAGGTGGAGGGGCGCAGATACAATCGAGATTTTCGTGGCAAAGATTATGCTACCAACGTATTGACTTTTGTATATGAAGAAACGATTCCTTTATCTGGGGATATTGTGCTATGCGCTACCATAATTGAGAAGGAAGCGAATCAGCAGCATAAAGACTTGTTGGCACATTATGCACATCTTACGGTGCATAGTGCTCTTCATTTGCAGGGTTATCTGCACGAAAATCAAGAAAATTCGGCAATAATGGAGCGGTTGGAGACAAAAATTATGACCAGCTTAGGATTTGATAATCCCTACCAAGAAGAGTATTAGAATTCTACCGGTAGGATTTTCATGTATAACTTAGATAGCTAAGAGGAGCTCAGGCTTAATGCTAATTTATGTGGCTTCTTTAAAGACTGTCTATAAACTTTTTATTTGTAATCAGTATTGATAATTTTTATATGAATGATCCCTTACCTAAACCTAAATGGCTTGAACGCTTAAGTACACTACTTTTACGTGAGCCAGAAGATCGTGAGCAGTTAATAGAGTTGTTGCATTCTGCATTTGAGCGTGATCTGCTTGATTCAGATGCTCTGAGTATGATTGAAGGTGTTATACAGGTTTCAGTAATGAAGGCCAGCGATATCATGGTGCCTCGTTCGCAAATGGATGTAATTGATATCAGTGAAACACCAGATACATTTGTTCCGCTTATGATAGAAACGGCACACTCACGTTTTCCCGTTACTGAGAACGGTAAGGACAATGTAATTGGGATTTTATTGGCAAAGGATTTATTACGGTATTACGCAGTAGGAGAGGAATTTAACGCACGTGAAATATTACGCCCCGTAGTATTTATTCCTGAATCAAAACGACTAAATGTATTGTTGAAAGACTTTCGTAGTAACAGAAATCACATAGCAATTGTTGTAGATGAATATGGTGGGGTTGCAGGGCTTGTGACCATTGAGGATGTATTGGAACAGATTGTTGGTGATATCGAAGATGAGTATGATTATGACGAGTCAGAAGATAATATTGTTCAAGAGTTAGATGGTCGTTATCGAATTAAAGCAATTACTGAGATAGCAGATTTTAATGAGTCCCTAGGTACAGAATTCAGTAATCATGACTATGATACGGTTGGTGGGCTTGTATTAAACAGGTTTGGCAGATTACCTAAGAGCGGGGAGTCAGTTGTCATTGGAGTCTTGAAATTTATAGTGCTGAGAGCAGATAGTCGCAGATTACATACGGTACTAGTTGAGGAATGCAAGCCCGAGGAGAGTAAGTGCAAGGCTTGAGTAATGAAAAATCAAGAATTGAAACTCGAAACTCGCACCAGGGCGTTATCCTCTATTTAATTTCTTCCTTTTTACTCGGCGTATTAACAGTATTAGGGTTCGCACCATTCTATCTCTTTCCTGTTCCGGTTATCACAATTGCATGTTTGCTTTATTTCTGGCGTAAGAGTGAAACACCTTTACAAGCAGCTCTGCTTGGGTTTTGTTTTGGCATGGGAATGTTTGGTGCAGGTGTCACTTGGATATATATTAGTTTGCACGAGTTTGGTGCAGTACCCATACCAATTGCGGTTCTTCTCCTGCTCATTCTTTGTTCCTACCTTTCATTATATGTAACAGTAACGGGCTGGGTGGTAAGGAAACTTCAATTTGAGGCACCATTGGTATGGGTGCTATTTGTATCCAGCTTATGGACTCTATCTGAATGGCTCCGTGGCGTGGTTTCTTTTTTTGGGTTCCCATGGTTAACAATAGGGTACTCGCAGGTCCCCTCTAGTCCGCTTGCGGGATACTCAGCCGTGACAGGAGTTTATGGCGTTTCATTAATACTTATTTTAAGTGCAGCGTTCATAAGTTTACTTTTTGAGAAGAAATTTCGTTCTTGGCGAAACATTTTATTCTTGCCTGTAATTTGGATCATTGGCCTTGGTTTGCAATTTGTTAATTGGACTGAACCGCAAGGTGAACCGGTATCTGTGAGTTTGCTACAGGGGAATATTTCTCAGGAAATGAAGTGGAGGCCAGAGCATGTTATTCAAACGATGGACACATATGCCAAGCTTGCACTTGCTAGTAATAGCCGCCTTATAATTGCACCAGAAATTTCTTTGCCATTGGCTCGTGATAAGGTTTCTGCCAATTACCTTAAGCAAATTTCTGCCCATGCAAAACAAAATAACGGAGATATTCTTATCGGAATGATTGAAACAGGGGGTAATTCAGGTGATTACTATAACTCTATGTTTAGTTTTGGCACTTCTTCTGAGCAAACATATCGTAAATTTCATTTATTGCCATTTGGTGAATTTATTCCATTGAAGCCTCTGTTTGGTTGGATTATAAATATATTGAAAATTCCGCTAACAGACTTCTCTCGTGGTGAACTTAATCAGAAGCCTATGAGCCTTGCCGGGCAGAGTGTTGCAATAAACATTTGTTATGAGGATGCATTCGGTGAAGAGTTAATCTATCAGTTGCCACAAGCGACATTGCTTGCAAATGTCAGTAATGACGCTTGGTTTGGACGTTCTATTGGCCCGCACCAGCACTTGCAGATTTCACAAATGCGTGCGCTTGAGACTGGTCGCTATATGTTGCGTGCCACTAATACAGGTGTTAGCGCTATTATAAATGAGCGTGGCGTTGTATTGCAGCAAGCTGATGTATTTAAAGCGACTACACTAAATGGACTAGTGCAGGGATACACTGGTGCAACCCCTTATGTTCGTTTTGGAAATAGTCTGGTATTGGGATTTGTCTGGTTATCTTTATTCATTTGTTTGATCCAGATCTTTCGTGGCAGAAGAAAAACCCTGTAAAATCTATTTTTTAGATTATTGCAGATTTACTTAGGCGGCTTCATGCTTACATTCCAGGAAATTATTCTTACTTTGCAACGCTACTGGAGCAACCAGGGCTGCGTACTGCTTCAGCCATATGATATGGAAATGGGGGCGGGGACCTTCCATCCGGCGACCTTCTTGCGTGCACTTGGCCCCGAACCATGGAAATCTGCTTATACCCAGCCATCTCGTCGTCCGAAAGACGGGCGCTACGGAAACAACCCAAATCGTTTGCAGCATTATTATCAATTTCAGGTGGTAATGAAGCCGTCACCTAATAATATCCAAGATTTGTATCTTGATTCATTGCGAGAATTAAAGATAGATCTTGCAATTAACGATATTAGATTTGTTGAGGATGATTGGGAGTCTCCTACACTTGGGTCGTGGGGTTTAGGTTGGGAAGTATGGCTTAACGGCATGGAAGTAACGCAGTTTACTTATTTTCAGCAAGTAGGTGGTCTTGATTGTAAGCCAGTACTGGGAGAGATTACCTATGGTTTAGAACGCCTTGCAATGAATCTTCAAGGCGTTGAAAATGTTTTCGATTTAATTTGGGCAGATGGGGTTACTTATGGAGACGTGTATCATCAGAATGAAGTGGAGCAATCCAAATACAATTTCGAGCAAAGTAATATAACTCTTCTTCTAGAACAATTTATTATGTATGAATCTGAGGCAAAGCGCTTGCTCGAATTGAGTCTCCCTCTGCCAAGTTATGAACAAGTATTGAAGTGCTCTCATACCTTTAATTTACTAGACGCACGTGGAGCAATTTCGGTTACTGAGCGTGCGGCTTATATTGGCAGGATTAGGACTTTAGCTAGATTAGTCGCTAAGGCGTATTACGATTCGCGTAAGGAGCTTGGTTTTCCAATGCTTCCAAAATAGAACCGACATATTTTTATGCAAGATACATTACTAGTTGAAATTATAACTGAAGAATTGCCCCCGAAATTATTGCAGAACCTGAGCAATAGTTTTTCTGAGGGCGTATTTAATGGCTTGGATAAGAATTTTTTATTAACCTCAGACAGTAAATTGACTGCATATGTTACTCCGCGTCGCCTCGCTGTCTCTATAACTTCAGTATTGGATGCTCAGGCTGAAAGGGAGGTTGAGAGAAGAGGGCCAGCAGTAACTGCTGCATATGATGTTTCAGGTAAGGAAACTCCAGCACTTCAAGGTTTTGCCCGCTCGTGTGGGGTTGCAGTAGATGATTTAAAGCAGGAGCCTGATACTAAGGGAATTCTTTGCTATACCTATAAACATAAACAGCCTGGCCAGGATCTTGGAAATATACTCATTAAAATTCTACAAGGCCTATTGCCAAAAATTCCTGCTCCTAGAATGATGCGTTGGGGTGACGGCAACGAGCACTTTATTCGTCCGGTACATAATTTTATTATGTTGCATGGAAGAAATTTATTATGTGAATCAGTAGAATTACTTGGGTTAAAAAGCACTAAATCAGAGACTTTAGGGCATAGATTTTTAAGTAAAGGCCGTATTGAATTACCGCATGCCAATGAGTATGAGAAAGTTCTACTTGAGAGTGGATATGTCATAGCGAGTTTTGAGAAACGGAAAAAATTAATAATAGAAAAACTGCATGATGCTAGTAAGAAAGAAAATGAGAATATAGTGCAGGACGATTTTCTGTTAAATGAGGTCACTGCCCTGGTTGAGTATCCAGAAATTTATGTAGGGAAATTTAACCAAATATTTCTTCATATACCGCAGGAATGCCTGATACTTTCAATGAAGCAACACCAAAAATATTTCCCATTACTTGATAATAAAGGAAATTTATTATCACGGTTCTTAATGGTTAGTAATATTAAAACTAACAAGTCGGCCGCTATCATAAGTGGTAACGAGAGAGTGCTACAAGCTCGGCTGGCAGATGCTGAATTTTTCTTTGACCAAGATCGAAAGAAAACATTAGCCTCTCGTATAAAAAAATTAAGTGGAGTCGTCTATCACAGTAAACTTGGCATGCTGAGTGATCGGGTAGAGCGCGTATCAAAAATTGCGCAGGCAATTGGTTTGCAACTTGGGGGTAAAAAACTTGCTGCACTAGCAGGTGAAGTTGCGATGCTGGCAAAGGCTGACTTGCTCACCGATATGGTAGGAGAGTTTCCAGAGTTGCAGGGAATCATGGGCCGCTATTATGCAAAACATGATGGGATGAGCGATGAACTAGCTTTCGCAATTGAGGATCATTACAAACCAAGATTTTCTGGTGATGATCTGCCTCGTAATATGGCAGGTATTTGTGTTGCACTTGCAGATAAATTAGAAATTCTAGTAGGGATGTTTGGTATCGGGCAGACACCATCTGGTGACAAGGATCCATTTGCCTTACGCCGCCATGCTTTTGGAATTGTCAGAATATTGGTACAAAAAAATCTTGATATTAATTTGTATGAATTGATTATTCTTGCACAAGAAAAAATGCCAGAAGATATAAGGCATAACACTAAAAATGACCCTGCGATAATTAATAATTTTTTACTAGATAGGGTGCGAAGGTATTTTTCAGATCAGGGGAATGATTATCATGCTATAGAATCGGTTGTTAGTCCATTTGGGGGTACCACTCCTCTAGGTACACTTTCAGATATTGTTCCAATGGCGGCAAAATTTCTTTCAACAGAGGAAGGTCGTGTTCTTGCGAATGCGAACAAACGTATTACAAATATCCTAAAAAAATCAGGTCAGGAGGTTACTTGTACCGGCGACTCTCTGGAAACTCTGAATATGCCAGATCCAAGTCTATTTGAAAGTGATGCTGAAATTAATCTATGGGATGCTTTGCAAAGAATAGGGAAAGAATCAGAGATACTTAAGTCTGAGAGAAATTTTGCAGAGGCACTAAACATCTTAGTAAAACTTGCTCCCCCGGTTAAAGATTTTTTTGAGCAGGTTATGGTGAATTCTGAAGACGAAAGGATAAGAAATAATAGATTTCTGTTATTACAATATGGACGGGTTTATATGAATCAAGTAGCTGACTTAAGTTTAATGGTTTCCTGACATTTATGAAGCTGATTATCCTCGATCAGGGTGGCGTGATAAATAAAGACAGTAGTGCCATTGCAAATAAATCTAGCGAATGGAGCCCCATTCTTGGAAGTCTGGAGGCTATTGCGTATCTGAATCAGATGGGGTATCGGGTAGTGGTCGCTAGCAATCGATCTTGTGATCGGAAGATGATGGATATATCAGCGTTTAATGCCATTAATGATAAAATGTGTAAGGCTGCGAATCAGGCTGGTGGACGAATTGATGCAATATTTTTCAGCCCACAATCTAATATCGAAAAATATAATTGTGGGAAGTCATTAATTACTATGTTTGAGGAAATTGCTCTACGTTTTTATGCTGACTTAAAGAATGTGCTTATAGTTGGAGATGAATTGCGCTATTTGAGAGCAGCAGAATTTGTAGGTGCAATTCCAATAATGGTTCTCACCGGGAAAGGAAAGAAAACAAAAAATGCGAAGAGTCTTCCTAAAGATACAAAGAGCTTTACAGATCTAGCTTCTTTTTCTGATACTCTCATCAAATGAGATTTGTAATTGCCGCCCTACGTTCAACGCTCTATTTTTTATTACAAATCATAATTACACCGCCTTACGCATTAGTTGTCTTTGCCACATACCCGTTGTCTCCCCTTAATCGGTATCGTGTGATTTCTGGGTGGTCACATATAATGTTGTTCTTAGCTCGTTTTATATGTGGTGTCCGTTATTGTGTATTGGGCACAGAGAATATTCCTAAAGAACCAGCTATTGTGTTATCAAAACATCAATCAGCGTGGGAGACACTTGCTTTTCAGCAGATTTTCCCACCACAGGTGTGGGTACTTAAGAAAGAGTTGCTTCATATTCCATTTTTTGGCTGGGGTTTGGCAATGACAAGCCCTATTGCGATAAATCGTAGCCAAGGGAAGGCTGCACTGAAACAAATTATTCGGCAGGGCAGAGATAGGTTACAGAAAGGACTTTGGATAATAATTTTTCCTGAAGGTACGCGTATAGACCCTGGGAAGAAGGGGAGGTACGGAATTGGTGGCGCATGGCTGGCAACAAATACTGGTGTGTCGGTAGTTCCAGTTGCACATAATGCCGGAGTACTTTGGGGAAAAAATTCGTTTATTAAATTTCCTGGCACTATAACAGTGAGTATAGGTGAGCCGATAGATCCTGCAGGAATGGATGCGAATGAACTAAATAATAAGGTGGAAGAGTGGATTGAGTTAGAAGTTACTCGTATAGATGATAAAGATACTATCAAAGACAAATGAAAGGAATCCTATTGTCGTCATCAGGTAAAGGTAGCGAAGCACTTAAGAGAGATGCGCGGAGTATCATTTTGAATGATCAAGAGGTTTTGTATACTCTAAAACGGCGCAAGTGCAGGGCAATAAATCTAAAAATAGATTGTGATGGCTTGACAGTTAGCGCTCCCACTAGAGAAACATTAGGCTGGATTGAATCCGCATTAAAGGAGAAATCAAATTGGATTTTAAAGAAACTTGATGAATGGAAAAGTAAAGAATCGATTAGCCTGATATGGGAAGAATCATCCGTATTCCCATTGCTTGGGGACCCATGGAAGTTAGCAATAGAACCTACTGGGGCCATGAAAATGATCCCAGTACAGATAAAAGGAATGGTGGGAGGAGGTCAGCTGGAGTTACCATTTGCTACGACAGTATCTTCTCAAGAAATTGAGAAAATTGTGATGGAGTGGTACTACAAACAGGCATATATTTATTTCAGTAAACGCATGGAATTTTTCTCTAAGAAACTTGGGGTGCCATGTCCACAATTAAAATTGTCACGTGCTAAGACCCAATGGGGTAGTTGTAATTCACGTAGAATTATTCATCTAAATTGGAGATTAATCCAATTATCGATTAGTTTAGTAGACTATGTTATTGCACATGAATTATCGCATCTTATTGAAATGAACCATTCTTCTGCATTTTGGAGAACGGTAGAAAATATTTTCCCAAATTATGTAGCCACCCGGAATGAATTGAAAAGAATAAGATGAGCATAGCCATACCCTAATTACTAAGAGTATCTGTAATCATTTATTGGTTTTTTTTATGTTAGTATTTTGTATCTGTTATTTTAGAAATATTCCATGCGTACATTAAGTAGTGCTGTTATTTTGGTTTTATTGCTAGGATCCTGCGGTCTAAAAGCCCCTATTTATATCCCAAAAGATCCGTCTCGTTGTTTAGGATGCTCTGTAGACGCCTGGTTTAATGTAGTTAAGAAAAAAAGATCTAAGTTAGAAGGACAAGAAGAGCCGCCAGGTAAAGAAAAATCTAAGTTAGAAGGACAAGAAAAGCCGCTAGATAAAGAGCAATTTAAGTATATTCCTAAAGTAAAAGGACAGAAAAATTGAGCGGATTCCCATTTCTTAAGTATCGTGGCACTAAACTTTTTGTCGAATCAGTTTCCCTAGATAAAATTTCCCAAGAGTTTGGTAGCCCTTGCTACGTTTATTCCCGAGCAGCGCTAACTAATGCATATAGAGAACTGGATACGGCATTTGCTGAGCGCAATCATTTAATATGTTATGCAGTGAAAGCTAACTCCAATCTCGCTATTCTTGATTTATTTACGAGGCTCGGTAGTGGCTTCGATATAGTTTCTGAGGGAGAGTTACGTCGGGTTCTCAAGGTTGGTGGAGATCCACAAAAAATAGTATTTTCCGGTGTAGGAAAGAGCTCTGATGAAATGAGAGCCGCACTTTTAGCAAATATACTTTGCTTTAACGTAGAATCAGAAGCTGAGCTTATTTTGTTGAATCAAATCGCAAAAGAAATGGATAAAATCGCTCCAGTTAGTATGAGAGTTAATCCAGATGTAGATGCAAAAACCCATCCATATATTTCTACTGGCCTTAAAGAGAATAAATTTGGTGTTCCATTTAATGAGGCAGAAAAACTTTATTTTTCTGGTGAAAATCTTACCAATATTCGTATGACTGGACTAGATTTCCATATTGGATCTCAGTTAACTGAGCTTGCTCCATTCTCAGAGGCTTGTGAGAAAGTACTTGGTTTATTAGATCGATTAGAAGAAAAAAAACTTAAAATAAGTCACCTTGATTTTGGTGGCGGGCTGGGGATTCGCTATTCAGAAGAAAACCCACCATCATTCCAGAATTATGTTGCTGCGTTATGTGAGAATCTTGGCGATCGTACTCAGCGTATTTTGATAGAGCCAGGACGTTCATTAGTGGGAAATGCAGGATTATTGCTTACTCGTGTTGAGTACCTAAAACATACATCGCATCGAGATTTTGCAATAGTAGATGCGGCCATGAACGATTTACTCCGACCTGCTTTATATGACGCATATCATGAAATTTTACCGGTCACTACAAATAGACAGAATACTAAAAATTATCAAATAGTCGGACCTGTCTGTGAAACAGGAGATTTTCTTGGGCATGATCGAAGGCTCGCTCTGTCACAAGGAGACCTGCTTGCTGTCATGTCTGCAGGCGCTTATGGGATGAGTATGAGTTCAAATTACAACAGTCGTCCTCGCGTTGCTGAGGTTATGGTCGACGGCGACAGCATTCATCTTATAAGAGAACGTGAATCTATAGAGCAATTATTTGCTAATGAAAGAGTTCTGCCATAGCTGGATCATTTAGAACTTAGATGGGATTTTTAATAGGAATAGATAAATACTACGTCTTTAGAAATTCAATTATTCTGATCTTTAGTCGGGATCAAAACTCCTTTAAATTAATAAAATCGTAGCGAGTCCTAGAAAGATAAAAAAACCACCGCTGTCTATTACTGCAGTAACCACCACATTGGATCCTGTTGCTGGGTCACGTCCAAACTTATATAGTGTTAACGGAACTAGCACCCCTAATATTGCAGCAAGCAAGAAAGTTAATGTCATCGCCATGGTCATTACTAAACTAAGTGATACATTGCCGTAAATCAAAAAAGCAAACAAGCCGACTACACTTCCACAAACTAGACCATTAACAGCACTTACGCCTATTTCCTTAGCAAATAGTTTCCGTGCATTGCTAGTATTAAGATGTCCTAAGGCAAGCGCACGTACAATCATGGTAATAGTTTGATTACCGGAATTTCCCCCAATACTGGCAATAATTGGCATTAGTGCTGCTAGAGCTACCAATTTCTCTATAGAGCCCTCAAATACTCCAATTACGCGGGATGCGATGAAGGCTGTTGCTAAATTTATTGCTAACCACATCCAGCGGTTTTTTATGCTTTTCCATACAGGGGCGAATAAATCTTCTTCTTCGCGCAGACCGGCCAGATTCAATGCTTCATTTTCAGATTCTTCTCGAATAAAATCCATAACCTCATTAACAGTAACGCGGCCTAATAATTTATCGTTGGTATCGACTACTGGGGCAGTAACAAGATTATAGCGCTCGAATGCATGTGTTGCCTGTTGCGCCTTGTCTTCAGGATGAAGTCTTGTCATTTTTTCTGACATCATTTCTGAAACCTTAGCATCAGGGTCATTTATTAGTAGAATATTTATAGGTAATACACCTATTAGTTTTTCATTGCGATCTACTACAAACAATTGGTCCGTGTGGTCAGGCAATTCTTCTAAGCGACGCAGGTACCGTAAAACTACCTCTAACGTTACATCCCCACGGACAGTGACCATATCAAAATCCATTAGCGCTCCCACTGCATCCTCTGGGTAAGACATTGCTGCGCGTAACTGCTCACGTTCCTCTATGGGCAGGTTTTGAAATAGGTCATCAAGAACATCGCTTGGAAGGTCTGGGGCCAGATCAGCTATTTCATCGGCATCTAGCTGTCCTGTCGCAGCTACCAGCTCACTGCTATCCATGGTTGCAATCAGTGTTTCCCGAACTGCATCTGATGTTTCTAACAGGATCTCCCCATCTCGATCTGCTTTGACCATTTCCCAGACTAAGAGGCGTTCATCTAGAGGTAAAGATTCAAGAATATAGGCGATATCAGCGGGGTGGAGTATATCAAGCAAACCCTGTAGCTCAGATAGGTTCTGCCTATGAATTAGCGACTCACCTAGCTCCTGGCGCTGATCCTGCATTTGTACAAAACCGGCTACAAGTTTATTTTTGCTTAGTAAATAAATTACTCGTTGCAGGTATTGCTTCGGATCTTCAGTTTTGTTGTCGTTATGATCAGTTTTTCTGGTCATGGTAAGCCGTTCCAGTTATGAGACAGAGCTACTGAATTGTAAGGAATATAAATATATACGTCGAATATTTATTTCGCAGGAAAAAATCAGTATAAAAAGATGGACCCTTCAAATTAGAGGCCCTGTAATAATTTTATGGGATTCGTATAGACACCATTCTATGACGAATGATATCTGATTTTCTTAACAGCGACGGATTATTACGGTTCCGATCGTAAAAACGGGGATTGGGGATCATGGCTGCAAGCCGAGATGATTGCCTTGCAGAAAGGGAAGAAGTAGAAATATTATAATAGTACTGGGCTGCAGCTTTTACTCCAAATACGTTGTTTCCCCATTCAATTATATTTAAATAGATTTCTAAAATTCTACGTTTACTCATTACATTTTCTATCATTAATGTGATGACTGCTTCTTCGATTTTACGCCAGGGAGTTTTTTCCGCAGAAAGAAATAGGTTTTTTGCAAGTTGCTGGCTGATAGTAGAGCCCCCTGCAACAATTTTTCTTTTGTTTAAATTTTTTTTATAGGCCATTTGTATGGCTTTATAATCAAAGCCGTTATGTTTCATAAATTTAGCATCTTCAGCAGTAATAACAGCACGTTTTAAATGAGGTGAAATGAGATCATAGGAGATCCATTTATATTGAAGTTTTATTTTGTTATTAGGATTTTCTTTTTGTAATATGTCCAGACGGTATTGCATGAATGAGCTGGTAGATGGGTTGTAAAAATTCCAATATACTATCTGACCTAGAATCCATATATGATAGAAAAAAATTAAACAGAAAAGAAAAAAGAAAACCTTCCAGAGCCAGTAGCTACGACTTTTTTTACTCATTTTCCACAATTTATATTTATAACTTATTTTCTCTTAGCATCTCAATTAACTCTTTAGTTTTAGGTCTAATTCCACGCCATAGAAAGAACGATTCAGCCGCTTGTTCTACAAGCATGCCAGCACCATCTGATAGATACCCTGCACCTTCTTTCTGAGAAAATTGTAAAAAAGGGGTCTGCTCATTACCATACATTAAGTCATATGCAAGTGATCCGGTAGCAAATATACCTTGTGGCAATAATAGTGGTTTGCCGGTAAGACTAGTGGAAGTGGCATTGATTACAAGGTCAAACTCTTTTTCGGCAATAGCCATATTATTATCAGATACAATAATATTATTATACGATGAGAATTGGGTTTGTAATTTGTATGCTTTCTGTACGGTACGATTTGAAATTACTAGCATACTTGGTTTCTGTTTTAATAATGGAAGTATTATGCCGCTAGCAGCACCGCCTGCACCACATAATAGTACTCGCTTAGAGGTAATAGTGAACCCAAGATTGGTAATAATATCCCGTATTAGTCCGGTTCCATCAGTATTGTGACCATGAATTTCATTACCATTGAATACTAATGTATTAACAGCTTGTGCAGCTTCTGCTTGCTCAGTTAATTGAGTGGAGATTTTATAAGCATGAGACTTAAAGGGAATAGTCACATTCATACCCTTTCCATCATTTTGTTGAAAGAGCCTAATTGCTTCTGTGAAGCCATTTAGTGGCGAAAATAGAGCCTCATAATGCATATCCTGTTTGGTCTGTTTCGAGAATGCGGTATGGATTAGCGGTGATTTGCTGTGAGTAATAGGGTTGCCAATGACGGCGTAAGCATCGGACATAAGTATTGTGACCCAGTGAGGAAAATATAAATTATTTGCTCATTAATGCATCTGAACGTGTAAACATCCATGTGCGTGTAATATGAAGGATGTCGGTGTCTCTACTTATTTCAGGAGGGAAAGGAGAAAATCCACTCTGTCCTGCAAGCTTAACTATATTTATAGCAGCCTGATCTAAGACCTTATTCCCAGATGAGCGATTAATTTCAATTGATTCGATTTTCCCGTCTGCCATAATGCCAACTGTTAGTATTAAGGTTCCATAGAGTCTATCTTTTTTGGCTGCTTCAGGATAATTTAAATTTCCAATGCGTTCTACTTTAGTGCGCCAGTCTTCTACATAACGTGCAAAGCGATATTCTTTTGTGCGAGCGCCAATATATTTACGCTTTGGACGTTTTTGGTATGCTTGATAATCTTTAGCTATCTGTGCTTCTAAACGAATAATTTCACGGCTGCGCTCAATTAAGTCAGAGGCACTTAAAGTTTTCCCGCCTTCTTCTGATTTTTCTATACGGGAATTTGGTTGAGAGCTTTTCTTCTTACTTTTGACTGCGGTCATTAGCTTTTTCGCTTTTAGTTCTAGCTGCTTTTTTTTCTGTTTGGCTTTAAGTATATCAACTGATTTTTTATGTTTAGGAATTAAAGGTAAAGGAGTCTTGGCGCGTAGATTGCTATCGGTATTTCCACCGCCATCTAAATTAGCTTGTGCGAGTGAGTTCGCTTTGTGAGGCTCTAGCTCAGATTTGCTGTTTACTAGAACTACTTCTAATGGCCTAGCTTTATTATTATTTTTTATATCTGGCAGTTTAAAGG
>ENA-OREN01001189-OREN01001189.1-marine-metagenome-genome-assembly--contig:-NODE-1189-length-31738-cov-12.702473_pt1 | contig 31738 bp, 30 predicted proteins | sample MGYA00248624_ERZ508555 | MGnify/ENA primary metagenome ERZ508555 (study PRJEB26222, sample SAMN06267773) | marine metagenome | isolation source: Saanich Inlet, British Columbia, Canada | place...
CCTTTTCTTCACCCAAGTGGGAACCCGTTGCTGACCGCTTGAGTTCAGGGTTTTGTTCGCTTCTGCGGTAAAAAATGCATTCCAATGCCTTTTCCCGAGTTCTTGCCCCGAAACGGTCTTTTTAATTTTTCCTTGCGGATCTAAAATCTTCACATCGTAAAACATGGCTCTTCCTCCAAAAGGTCAATGTTTGTGCTGACCTCTTGAATTGCAAAGCCCTTGCCAAAATCTTCCGAATTAGGAAAAGAACTATAACCGCATAAATAGCAACAGGTTATATAGAAACCGCTGGAGAGGAGGGAATACCATAAGTGACAAATAAATTTTTCACTTATGGTTTCAAGGTATAACTTTTAATGCAACTAGCTGCTTATTCACTAGGTTTTGGAATGCGTACCATCGCAAAAAGGAGAGTTCCCCGTACGCCCACAGTCACAAATCACATACCGACGGGCTTCCTCTATGGTGAATTGCTTGGGGGCCTTGCCAGTATTTTTTGAGCTATGCGAACCATCGCAATAAGGTTTCTCCGCAGATTCCCCGCAAGTGCAGAAAAACTTTTCTCCCGGGGTTTCATCTGAAAAAATAGGACTGTTTTCGTAAGCCATGAATGATCCTCTTGTAGAGTTACTGGAAAAGAATAACGGTCGCAAAATTTTCAGACGTTGTCAATAAATTTTCGTTTAATAAGAGCTGTAAACGCCTAGCGGGCAGAGGTCCTCCGCAAAAAAGTCCTATGAAAATACTGGTAACAGGAGCCACAGGGATGGTTGGAAAAACCCTGCTTCCCCTGCTCAAAAGCAACGGGCACGAAGTTTTTGCCTTGACCCGAAATCCGAAAACTGCAGGCGTGCGATTGCCCATTGCGTGCCAGATAATCCGTTGGGACCCTCTTTCCAATATCAGCCCTCCGGGATTTCCTGAAAATATTGATGCGGTTATTCATTTATGTGGTGAAGGGATCGCGGATGGTCGTTGGACCCATAAACGCAAGCAGGAAATCTATGATTCCAGAGTCCTGTCTACCCGCAATTTACTCAACCTGTTCATCAGGTCCAAACTTCCTCCAAAGGTATGGATTTCTGCATCCGCTATCGGCTACTACAAAACCTCCAGCCACCCGGCCCTCCAGGAGACTTCCCCACCAGACAATGGTTTTCTGGCTAAAGTCTGTAAGGATTGGGAAACTGAAACTTTTAAAGCAGATGCTTTGGGCGCCCGAACTCTGGCTTTGCGTCTAGGAATTATTCTCGGTGATGACGGGGGCGTTACCGCCAAAATGCTCCCTCCGTTTCGGATAGGACTCGGAGGCCCTTTGGGAGGAGGAAACCAATGCATGAGCTGGATTCATGTCCGCGATGTAGCCGGGCTCATCCTTACAGCTTTGGAAAACCCCGATTATCAGGGACCGTTAAACGCGGTCAGCCCATACCCGGTAACCAACAGAGAGTTTACTGATGTTCTTGCGAAAACTTTAAAACGTCCCGCTGTTTTTCCTGTTCCGGCTTTTGCACTGAAACTTCTTTTCGGAGAAATGTCCCACCTGCTATTGGCCAGTCAGAATATTTCAGCCCAAAAAGCTATTGAGTTGGGTTACAGATTTGTGTACCCAAAACTAAAAAACGCATTAAAAGTTATTTGTGATCAGATCGGACACAAATTTATCACCGAGCAATGGGTGCCGCAACCTATTGACCAGGTCTTTGAGTTTTTTTCTAATCCCAATAATTTAGAAACTCTCACTCCTGATTTCCTTCATTTTAAAATCGTGAAAATCTCTCACCCAAAGATTCGAGAGGGAACCGTTCTGGATTACCAGTTAAAACTGCACGGCGTTCCTATATGCTGGCAGTCCAAAATTAATGATTGGGTTCCCGGCAAACGGTTTTCAGATTTGCAAACCCGAGGGCCCTATGCTTTTTGGCATCATACTCATGAATTTTACGAAGCCAGGGGCGGGACAGTTATTCGCGATAACATAGTTTATAAACTCCCAGGATGGGTTCCAGGTGATGTTTTCGCGCATGCCTATGTTAAAAAAGACCTGGAAAAACTCTTTATGTTTAGAAGAGAGCAAATCGAAAAACTATTTGTTCAAAACCCTAAATCCATGCACGAATAAGTTTCCAGTAAATACTGAGTAACGGACTCAATACATTGTCCATCAACGGATTTTTCATTCCACTCACGGCAATAGTCCCCCGGTATAAACGGGCAATCTCTTTATCGCTCACTTTCCGGAAAGATCGTATTTGCCTGCGTTTTTTGGCGATGCACATAAATTGTCCCAGAATCTCAAAATAACTTTTTATCTTGAGTCCCAACCAGCCATGTATCAGGGCATGAACAATCTGGGCCAGTTCTATAACAACCAGGGCAGGGAAAATCAGGATCAGGGTTTTGCATTCCATATTTTTGAAAAGGATGTGGAGCCGGTTTTTTTCAGACCGATAAAACTTATGCACACCTTTATTAAAATTATAGTGGTGATAGCAAACCGACTTGGGTGTCACCATCAAGTTCCACCCACCCAGCCTGATTCTCCAGGATAGGTCGTGGTCCTCATGATAAAGAAATAGATCCTCATCGAACCCACCCACCTGCTCATACACTTCCCGGCGGAACATGAATATTCCGCCGCACGCCGTCTCGGTTAAAGGCAAATCATCTTTATCCTGCTGATCTACAAGGTTCGGGCAAGCTATCCCCGTATAATTTACTAAAACCCCGAACGAATTGATCATCGCCGAATTGTTCAGAGATGGCTCCTGACCATCCGAGTGATAAAGAATCTTTGGAATCGCCGCCCCAATATGCTGGTCAGATTCCAGCAAATCCACAAGTTGTCCAACACAATCGGGAGCCAGTTCCAGATCATTATTCAAAAACAGAAAATAATCCCCTTCAGCTTTTTCTAATGCTCGGTTAACGGCTGAACCGAAGCCCAGGTTCTCTCCGTTTTCCAGCAAACGCACAGAGGGATAAAATTCTCTCATCATCGCTTGTGAGCCATCCTCCGAGCCATTATCGCTGACCCAAATTTCCAGATTTTTATAATTCTGTTTTAACAGGGATTGAAGGCACCCGGACAGAACGTCCTTGCCATTCCAGTTCACAACAATTGCGGAAACTTTTTTCATCGAGGGTTCTAGAAATTTGGAAGGGAGGAACCCATCCTATGTGGGACAGTCAGAATCTTTCAACACTGAGTCAGTAAAGAGATACCAGCATTTCAACATTCATTCTGCTTCAGCCAAAGATTCTTTAAAGAGCTTTTCGAGTCTCAAGCTATTAGCCTCCCAGGAAAACTCTCTGATTTTTTGGCACCCATTTTCAGCCAGCTTATTTCTTAACGCTTCATCATTTAATACGCGAGCAAGGTTATCGGCCAACTGCTCCGGTTGCTTAGGCGGTGAAACCAAAGCTGTTTTTCCATCCACAGCATAATCCCAGCTTCCTCCTGTATCGGTCGTCACCAGCGCTGCACCACAGGCCATGGCTTCCATGGATGGCATTCCTAATCCTTCATACCAGCTTGCGCACAAATAGGTGCCACATGAAGCATAGATACGACGCAACGTTTCTCCTGTAGGACGATAATGATATTCGAATTTAAAACCTGCCTCCTCGTAGAGAGGGGAAGGGTCTTCGAGTTTTTCTCCAAAAACCACGGGATCGATTTTACAATTACGGGATCGAATTATTTTCACAGCTTCTATAGCATCCCTATATCCCTTCCAATCGTAATCATGATGTAAGAAACATACTCTGGAAGCATTATCCTGATTCGCCTCTTCACGGTAAAACGAATTCTCGTTGACAGGGGTTATCATTACTTCCGCCTGCTGATTATATTTATCCTGAAGAATTTTCTTTAGCCAGGTAGATATCACCATTTTTTTAAAGGGCATATAATAAGTTTTTTGCGCCTTGTTTTTCTCACGAGCCCACAAGCTTTCATGGTGTTGAACAAAGTAAAACTTCTTTCCCTTGCTTTCTGGAAAACGATTAGCGAAGTCAGCCGTTTGCCACGCAGTAGCCAGCAAAATGTCCGAATCAGGGATCAGCCTTTCATCGTTATACGAAAGGACGCTGATGGGAACCTTGTTCTCCAGCCAATCAATGGTTTTAGGGGGTAGCAGGGTAACCTTTTTACTCATTATTCTTTGCCAGTGGTCAATCCGATACCATCTGGCTGGCTTTCCCAAAACATACCAGCTTACCTCATTCCCCATTGCTTGAAGACGGTTAGCGTATTCAAACAGCGCCCTGTTTCCCCCGCTGATTCTATTGTACTGGCTGGTAATAAAAGTGATTTTCATATTTTACGAAAACAAGTGGCTTGGAAAACTTCCAACCAATGACATCTGAGAATTATTCCAAAATCTTTTCATAATAGGTATCAGGGTCTTCCGGGTCAAATTTTTCATTGCAGTACACAAGAAGAACCATATCCCCCTCACCAGTATTTTTGATGGCATGAATGGTTCCGGGTTCTATCTTGATGGTCTTCAAGTCATTCACGCCCATGATCATTTCTTCAGTCTCTCCGGTTTCCCTGTCTTTAAGCAAAATTTTACCGGTTCCGGTCGGAACACAAAACCATTCCACCTTTCTCGTATGGTAATGGTTTCCTCTCACCTTACCAGGGTAAGCAACCGAAACATGAAGTTGGCCGAATTCTTTGCACCCTTCCGGTAGTTCGCCTCCCAAAACTTCTATCAACCATCCTCTCTCATCTGATTTTTTGTCCAGATCCTGAATTTCATACTTCTTCACGTTATTTTTCTCCCACGGTAATAGGACAGGGTCTGCTCAATCCCTTTAGACAAAGAAACCCTGGGCCGCCAGCCATATTTTCCGGAAAATCTTGAGGAATCACAACAATAAGAAATTTCCGCATTCTTTTTATCCGTTAAAAATTCGACTCGGGTGTTTTTATGCAACCGGCAGATTTGCCGCACAATTTGCTTTATTGAAGTCTTCCGTCCGGAACTCACGTTAAAAATTTTTCCCGTACCTGACACAAGCTCGAACCCGGCAAGAACGAGTGCGCTCACTGCATCATCAATATAAACAAAATCTCTGCCTTGCCGACCATCTCCGTTAACTACCAAAGGCAAACCCTTCACCGCCCTGTAGCACATTGTCGCGACGACAGAATTGTAATTCGGCCTGCACCCCGGCCCATAAACATTCGAAAACCTTAATATCGTAAACGGAACCCCGGAAATTCTTATAAGGTGTTCGGCACCCTGCTTGCTAACCCCATAAACTGTGTCGGGGTTCGCTTTCCTTGTTTCACGGATGGGTGTTTTACAGTTAGCCATGGAATAGACCTGCGCAGAGGACATAAAAATAAGACGGGCGGAGGACTTGCCGTTGTCTAAAATGGCTTCCAGCAATCGCGAGGTGCCAGAGATGTTTCCTTTGAGAATCTCCTCGTCAGTATCCCGGTTCACCCCTCCCAGATGAAAAAAAAGGTCCGTACCCGTGACAAACCGTTTGAGCTCCTGCTTTCCAGGGAGTCCTTTTTTCTTGCGCGGAAGCGTGACCACCGTTCCACGTTTCTTTAACGCGGATAGCAGATACTTTCCTATAAAACCCTTTGCTCCGGTTACGCCTATACGCATTGATTTTGCTGTTTGATTTTTTTGGTATCCAAGTCACGTTCTCGCATCAGAGTTTTGGTCGAAATGTGAGTTTAAAGTTGCACACACTCACATTAAAGGGACGGGTCGTTGCTTTGCGGAATTAGGCAAGAAAGTAAGACGATTTCATCAATCGTTGCATTTACTGCGCCCAGTATACCCCTTATTCCTATATCAAACCAGACCGAACCTTGTATAATTAACGGTGTTTTTCTTCATAAGCTTGAGACCTATGCGCCTTGCCATAACATTTCTGGCCTTGTTTGTCAGCCTGCCAGCGACCAACACACAAGCCCAAAAACCTGCTCCGTTTAAACAGGCACTGCCCGGATACAACTACCAGTTCCCTCGCGATGATTTTTCGCACGATGCGTTTCGCATCGAATGGTGGTATTACACCGGAAACCTGAAAGATGAAAAAAACCGTCCCTTCGGCTATCAACTCACTTTCTTCAGGGTCGGACTCGATGACTCCACCGACAACCCTTCTGCCTGGAAAATCGACCATATCTATTTCGCGCATATGACAGTCTCCGATATCCATAAAAACAAATTTCATTTCTTTGAACGCATCAACCGGAAAGGAATCAAAAACGCAGGGGCCGAGTCCGACAAACTGCATGTGTGGAATGAAGACTGGAGCCTGACTGCAAAAGACAAGTCCCACCAGCTTCAAGCCCGGGAAAATGGAATTGGACTCAACCTGAAACTGACACCAATGAAAAAACGGGTCCTGCACGGCAAAGAAGGGATCAGCAAAAAAGGCAGTGGCTCCGGGAACGCCTCACATTATTTTTCTTTCACACGCATGGAAACCACCGGACAGCTATTCCTCAAAGGAGAGGCGGTCCAGGTCCAGGGAACCAGTTGGATGGACCATGAATTTTCCAGCAACCAGTTGAACGATAGTCTGGTTGGTTGGGACTGGTTTTCCATAAAGCTCGACAACAAGACCGAACTCATGCTCTACCAGTTACGCGACCAAAAAGGCGGCAGAGATCCGCATTCCAGCGGAACCCTTGTTTTTCCCGATGGGCAATCCCGTCACATCGCTGATCACGAGTTTTCCATCACCCCCCAAAAATTCTGGACCAGCCCACACACAAAGGCTATCTACCCGGCGAGTTGGACTCTCACCCTGCCCGAAGGGGAACTCAACGTCACCCCCGATTTTTCAGATCAGGAACTTTATGACCTGCGTTCCATCTCCGGTTCCTACTGGGAAGGAAGCGTCTCCATAACAGGCAAATTTCAAGGAAAAAAGGTGTCAGGAAAAGGCTATGTCGAACTGGTGGGCTACGAAAAAGTCCTCAAAACCCACTAACCACTAGGCCTCGCTGCTAACCGCCGGCTAAAGACCTTCCAGGTCAGCAGGCCCAGACCGTACAGGTTCATGAGAGAAATGAGCAGGATCAAAAATAATTCCAACTGACCCAACAGGGAAAAAATCACCAGCATTATATTATTGGTGCATAAACATAATGGACTGATCCCGGCAAGAAATTTTTTATCGGAATACCAGTCTTCATCATCAGGAACCCGAGCAAGCCTTCGGCACAGTGCATCCAACTGTTCCACCATCTTATCCTGCCAGCCATAAACCCAGACAAACAGAGTTTGCAGTCGCAAGTCCCAGGGGTCTGCCCCTTCCGCGTTGGCCCGGTCCTCTTCGGTCACACTTTCATCCACCCGGTTTTTTTCATAAGAACCCACGCGGGAAGTGTAATTGACCAGATAAAAAACAAAAAAGGTGCTTTGCATAAAACAGGTGAGCAGTCCGAGCAATCCCAGCACCCAGTACTCAGGAGCTCCTGTTGTCCGCACCAGAACCACCGTCACGGCAATATAAACCAGAACCGTGACCCCAAAGTCGGTAAGCGAGTCGAGAAACCTGCCGAACCGCGATGTCGTTCCCCTCACCCTGGCAAGGTTGCCATCCACATTATCGAGAAACACTTTTCCATAAAGAAAGACCGCACCCCACACCAAAGCATTGGGAGTTCCCGAAACATAAAAACCGGCAGAGGCTAAACCAAAAACCAGGGAAAGAACAGTGATCTGGTTCGGCGTCACCGATGTCGGATACAGCAGGCGAACGACCCAGCGGTTCATGAAATACCACAGCTCGTTCACATCGAAAAACCGTGCCTCGACAGGAAGCTTATTCATTTTTTCAATATCAAAAGCCATACTGCTCGCCGCAGGGGCAACTGGCAAGAGCCCGGTTGGCTCTCAATACCCTTTGCTCGCCCGATTAAGTTTTTATTATTTCCTCCGCCTATTCAGCCGAGACAACTCTTTTACCCCTGCGGGGCACGAAAGCTTAGGAAAAATATCACGGCTAGCAGACAAAGTAATTGCCAACTGCCTGCGGAGGCACTCCGCTAGCAGAGGCCGCATATGTGACAGATAGCGGTATCGCAAATGGGAGTGTGTGCGGCTTTCAACCCACGCTGGTAATCCTCCCACAGGAAGTTGTTACGATAGCCGTGATCAACAATATCCCAGGGAAGGTAATCTTCCTTGCCATACTGGCGGTATACATACTGGTCGGTGGAATGCTTTTTCAACGCACTCTTGGCATCGTGACCGTTATTCAGGTAGGTTTTGAAAAAAGTGTGCACGTTCCGATCTCCCCGCGACAAATAGGTTTGCAGGTAGGCTTCGTTCGGGGAGCCAAAACTCATTTTCAGGTGTGGCAATTTACCCAAGGCCTTTCTCACCTTGGAAAATTTTTTCTTCAAGCTCTTCACCTCTTCCATCGGGTGCCACTGAAAAGGAGTGCCCGGTTTTGGCACCAGCGGACTCAAGCCGATGGTCATCCGGCCAATGTTTCCCCGTTCACGGCACTCCTCGACATACGCCGCATGGACCCGCTCGACCAGTTGAATGAACTGGTCAATGTCTTCATCCGTTTCATGCGGCAGACCAATAATGGAATAGATTTTTAAATGCAGGATGCCCTTTCGAGTCAGAAACCGACATTTTTCTACGATGAAATCATCCGTGGCGGCTTTATTGATGACATCGCGCATTCTCTCGGAAGGTCCGTCCACGGCAACGGTCAATGTTTTCTGACCGCTCTTGAGAATCATATCCACCAGCTCATCGGTGAGCGTTTCCATGCGCAGGGAAGAGAACGAAAGTTTTTTTCCCTCTTCGATAATTTTTCGTGCCAGTGCTGGAAGATCCGGATGATCCGTCACCGATGGCCCAACCAGACCCACTGTCTGCACCGATTTCCCCTGCCCGTTGAGCACGACATTCATGGATTGATAGGTTTTTTCCAGGTCGGGTAGACGTGGAGGACGATATATAAAACCCGCCGTGCAAAATCGGCAGGCCCAAATGCACCCGCGTGTAACCTCCATCAACGCCATATCCTTGAAAGTAGAATCTTCATCCGGCAAAACCGAATGAGTACAAAGCGACGCTTCCTGTTCCACCCAATGCCGCGTCACACGGGGAGGAGCCTTATCCAACGCGGAAAGTCCGACTTGCCGGTCTTGCTCCATCTTTGGTCGATAAGATTGCGGCACATAAATTCCGGCAATGGAAACAGCACGCTCCAAAACCTGATCCCTGCTGCCATCTTCACGGAACAATCCAAAAAAGCGTTCAGCCATGCCCTCCCCTTCACCGATGAACAAGACATCCATGCATTCCGCCAACGGTTCGGGGTTGATGAATATTGCCGATCCTCCTGCGGTAATCATCGGGAACGAGGCATCCCGCTCATCCCGGTCCATGGGAATGCCAAAGTATTTCAAGGCTAAAACCGTATTGAGGTAGTCGGGCTCAAACGAAATCGAAAACGCAATGACATCGAACTCACGCGGATGCATTTTTAAATCTATCGAACGCAATGCCTCGCGCTCCAGAGATTCCGTTTCCGGCTTCCACCCAATCGGCAAGGCATAGCGGTCGCACACCACCCCTTCAATTTGGTTTAACAGGGAATAAACCTGCTGAAAACCCAGGTTGGCCATCGCCACATCCCGCGTGTTGGGGTAGACAAGAAGCACCCGCAACCCGTTACGCAAAAGGGTCGAATCAAGGGACGAATCGGATAAATCAGAAACCTGCATAAACACCATCAAAAAAGATTGTAAACTGTAATAAGTTAGGAGTTATTATCATACTCTAATTGACTGTCTCAAGATAAGGAAACCACGCCAAATGCCGCAAACGGATCCGGAAACAAGAATGAAGGACGCTCTGCAAAAAATTGCGGCCGGTCCGCGTTTGAGTAAAGACCTCACCGAAGAAGAAGCCGAAGATGCCCTGTCATTGATTCTCGACGATCAGGTTTCAAAAGTCCGCGCCGGAGTCTTTCTCATTGCCGCGCGCATGAAGCTGGAAACCCTGCCCGAAAATATCGGCTATTGGCGAGCCCTGCAAAACCGTGTGTCCCCGGTCACGGTGGATCTCGACCAACTTCTGCAAATCGCCGATCCCTTTGATGGGTTCCAGCGCATTCCCTATTTCGGTTTTTATGCTATCCCGGTAATAGCCGAGTTGGGCCTGCCAACATACGGTCACTCGGCCCTGCCGTTACCGCCGAAATTCGGCATCACCTTCGAAGAGGTTTTACTGAATCAGTATGGCGTTGTAGATGGCAAAGGCGAACAACGTATGGCTCTGCTGGAAAAATATAAATTCGGTTATGTCAGCACCCAGGACACCCTGCCGCAGTTGGAAGCATTGCGGTCTTTGCGTATTGAAATCGTCAAACGCACCATGCTGTCCACTTTGGAAAAAATTCTTCTGCCCCTCAAAGCCAGAAAGAATATTCTGGCTACCACCTATTTTCACCGAGGCTACGAAGTCGCGCTCACCGAAATCGGCAAGCTCAGTCAATTCGACAGAGTAATCATCGGCAACGGTATGGAAGGCACCACCTTGTTCGGCGTGCATAAAGAAGCAAAAGTGTTTGTTCAGGATAAGACCGGGAAAGCAGAGCAGAAATCCCTGTCCTTGAAAACCCTCTACAACGAAGAAACCGCAGAACGCATCGCCGACGCGCAGGAAGAATTAAAACCGATCGAGTCCACTCTTGCGACCCTGACAAAGATGGGGGAAGAAGCTCTGCAAACAGGCCAGGGACCAGCAAGCCTGCAAATCGCCAGCCAGGCCGGAACCCTGACTCACCTTTCGGGATTATTCGCCACCGCTCAAGAAGGATTTGATTCAGCCCTTGCCGTGTTGGAATCCGGCACTTGCTATGAAAAACTGATGCAGTGGGTTGAGGAAATAAAAAGTTAACAACTTCATTTTGTTAACATCGGTTGCAGGCGTTCCCAGACCAGATCAGTGACAATGCTATAACCAGAGGCGACAGGATGCAGTCCATCCGGCTGGGTGTGTTTGCGCTCCCCTGCGACTCCCTCCAGCAGAAAGGGCAGAAAATCCAACTTATGCTTTTCGGCAAGCTCGGAAAAAACGCTTTCAAATTCCTGCATATAATCTTCACCGTAATTGGGCAGAGCCTTCATTCCGGCAAGTAAAATCCGGGCATCATGTTTGCGGCAAACGCCGATCATGAGTTCCAGGTTTCGGCGTATTTCAGCGATGGAAAATCCGCGCAAACCATCGTTGGCCCCAAGTGCCAGAATGACGATTTCCGGCTCGTGTTTCATCAACCAGCGGATGCGCCGCACCCCACCCGCCGTTGTGTCGCCACTCACCCCGGCGTTGATCACCTTGTGGGGAAACCCGGCAGAGGCCACCTTCAATTGCAATCTGGAAGGATAGCTTTCTTCCTCTTTCACGCCAAATCCTGCTGTCAAACTATCTCCCAACGCTAAAATCACAGGTTTCTCCTTCGATAAAGCAGATGCCGGGAACAACAAAACCAGCACCCCGAGCATAATAACCAGCCGGCATTTTTGATTAAAGTTTAGCAAATTCACTAGCATCTTTTTATACTACAATACCACTAGGCGTGGGGCCAGTGTGCCGTCGCTTTATTTGGCGAACAAAGAATTTATCTCGGCTTAAGGGAACCATGATTGAAATAACCCAACTAGTAAAAACCCTGCGTGGCGGTGGGCATGCAGTTGAAATTCTAAAATCCCTCGACCTCACGATTCCCACCGGCCAGTTGATAGCGATCACCGGCGAATCGGGAAGCGGGAAAACCACCCTGCTTAGTCTGATCGCGGGACTGGACACCCCGACAAGCGGACAAATTGTGATCGATGGGCAGGATATCACGAAACTCGATGAGGATGAACTCGCTCTCCTGCGCGGAGAAAGGTTCGGCTTCATCTTCCAGAATTTTCATCTCATTCCTACTTTGACAGCATTGGAAAACGTGGTGCTCGCGGCGGAACTGAACAACACTCCCGGCGCGACAAAAAAAGCCAGCGACCTGCTGGGCACCGTCGGTCTCAGTGATCGCCTGCATCATTACCCTGCCCAACTCTCTGGCGGGGAACAGCAACGCCTGTCCTTGGCCCGCGCCTTTATCAACGAGCCGGATATCATTCTCGCCGATGAACCCACAGGCAACCTCGACTCTAAAAACAGCGACTGCGTTATTGAGCTCATGCTCGAACTGCATAGAGTAAAACAGGCCACCATCATCCTGGTGACACACGAGATGCATGTCGCCGAACGCTCCGAACGCATCCTGACCCTTGCGGATGGGCAGATCATCTCGGACAAACCGAACCCATAATGAAACCTTCGCAATTAAATCTTCGGCAACTTTTTACATTGGTCCTCTGTGAATCGCGTGGCGCGTGGAGGCGGATGCTGTTTTTTATTCTCTGCATCGCCATAGGGGTCGGCGCGGTGATGACGGTGAAAAGTTTTTCCAACCTGGTCGGCGAAACCATACAAGGCGAGGCGAAAGGACTTCTATCCGCCGACCTCGCCATCAAAGGAAGCTGGGAACAAACACCGGAAGATCTGGACTATCAGGAAAAGATTTTACCCCCGGAAACCGAGTTCCTCTTTATCAAGGAACTGCATGGCATGGCGCAATTCAAAAATCCGAAAACCGGAGAAAAATCCGCCTCCCTGATTACCGAACTCAAAGCCGTTCCACTCACCGGCCCGCAATACCCTTTTTATGGAGAATTCAAAAACAAACCGGAAAAACCGTTGGCAGAGCTATTGACACAAGACGGTGCCGTGGTCGAACCTTCTTTCCTGTTAAAAACCGGTTTGAAGCCGGGAGACAAATTTTCTCTGGGAAAAGTTGAAGTGCGCATCACCGCAGTGGTGCTCTCAGAACCGGATCGCATTTCAAGAGCATTCAGCATTGGCCCGCGCGTATTTATTTCCCGCGCATCTTTGGACAAATCCGGATTAGTCCAGCCCGGAAGCCGGGTCAAACATCGAACCCTTGTACAACTGCCTTCCGACTTTGCATTGGAAAAGGCCGTGGCACTTCTGGAACGGGGCTTGAAGGACAAGTCGATTTCCATCCGCACCTACAAGGACATGCAATCCTCTTTATCCAGTTCCATCGAGCGGATGGGCCAATACCTCGGTGCCCTGGGAGTCATCGCTCTTCTCATGGGAGGAATCGGTGTCGCCATGATCGTCCGCACCTTCATGGCACAGAAACTCGACACACTGGCGATCTTGAGTTGTCTGGGCGCTTCGTCCCGGACCCTGCTCAAAGTGTACCTTCTCCAATCCATGCTGATGGGTCTGGCAGGCAGTCTTTTGGGCGTGAGCCTCGGGTTCGCTCTCACATTCCTGCTTCCCTCCAAAATGGAAGGATTGATCAACTTAAAACTGGAGCCGGTCTTCTATTGGATACCCGCTTTGCAATCGCTTGTTCTCGGTTGCGCGACCACTCTTTTATTTTGCCTGTGGCCTTTGATCCGGGCAGTGAGGACCCGGCCCCTCCGCCTGTTCCGCAGAAATTTTGAGGAAGAAGAACCCCGATGGGAACGCTGGGTTTCCGGCATAGTGCTTGGACTGGGTTTAGCAACGATGATTTGCTGGCAGGCAGGATCCATAAAACGCGGCATGACTTTTCTTGCCGCACTGGCGATCTCTGCCGGAGTATTCGCGCTGGCATCCTGGCTTTTGTTAAAACTTTTGAGAGCATTGCCGCCTTCCGGTTCCATGGTCCGCCGTTATGGCATGTCCAACCTCATGCGGCCAAATAACCAGGCCACCTCCATCATCACCTGTCTCGGTATGGGCATCATGCTGATCCTTACCGTGCGCCTGGTGCAAATGGATATGCTGGCCATGCTGGACAAGAACACCGAGATGAGTCCGCCGAATTATTTCTTCATTGATATCCAGCACGACCAACGACAAACTTTCACTCAGGTTCTTGATCAGGTCGCACCGGAAGCGGAGCGGACCCTCACGCCTTTGGTACGTTCGCGCCTGCATAGTATTGATGGCAACTTGATAGCAAACTGGACCTACAAGGACAAACGGCGGGAAGAATGGTTCATGAACCGCGAGTTCATATTGACCTATATGGCTGGCCCACCGCCAAAAGATAATGAAGTCATCGAAGGAAAGTGGTGGACTGAGACCCATAACGCCGAAGTCTCCCTGGAACAAGACGCGGCAAAAAGATTGCACGCCAAAATCGGATCAGAACTCATAATCGACATTCAGGGCATTCTTGTACCCGCCACCGTGACCAGCATCCGCAAGGTAAACTGGCGCAACATGCGCACAAATTTCTACATGATCTATTCGCCGGGAGCCTTGCAAGGCGCACCGCTTACCTATGTCGCCACGGTCCATGTCCCCGATGCCAAAGAGTTGCAACTGCAACACGCCATTGTCGAGGCCCTGCCTAACATCACCGCCTTGAGCACACGCGATATTGTCAACACCATTGAATCCACCGTAGCCAAACTGACCACCCTTGTCGATTTTATGTCCGGATTCGCCATCGCGGCCGGACTGTTCATCCTCTCCGGTTCCATTGCTTCCACCAAGTTCAGACGCTTGCGGGAATCGGCGATACTTAAAATACTGGGAGCCCGACGCAAAGCAGTCACCGCTATACTGGCAATCGAATATGCTACATTAGGAGTCATCGCCGCACTGGTGGGCATTGGGCTGGCGCAAGGGCTTTCCTGGGCGGTGATGAAAACCATGATCAAATCCGACTGGCACGTCCAACCCATAACCGTTGCCTGGGCGTTTTGTTTCGCAGTTTTGATCACAGTGAGCACCGGAGTTTTAAGTAGTCTGGATGTGATCCGCAACAAGCCGTTAAAAACTCTCAGGGAATCGGCGTAGCCGCCGATGGCGATAGGCCATAACTCTTGACTGTTAACAACCTTGTTCTCGGCTTAATGAGTCATTGCTCACTGCCCTCACCAAGATATTTCAAACAAAAATGAGGAAACTGATGAACATTAAAATAATTTTTCTGGTCAGCTTTTTCATCCTGCACTCGGCAGTTGCCTGGGCCGAACGAGCGCCTTATGAGGCACCGCCCTGGGTACCTCCCCCACCGCCAGAGTCCCGGGTTCATCTGGTTGATAATGGTGATGGAACACTGACCGAAACCAAGACCCATCTGATGTGGACCCAAAAAGACAGTTATGCCGATCTCGGAAAATGTTTGAACTGGTATCAGGCCACAGACTATGTCGAAAATCTTAAGACCGGCGGACATACCGACTGGCGATTGCCCATGGTGTTTGAATACGGAATGATTTATGACAACACAAAAGAAAACAATATGGCATTTGACCACGACCCGGACCAGCCCCTGGCCCTGTCGGAACAATTCGCTGATGGCGCGGCCTATTGGTACTGGTCAGCGGAATACGAGGAGACCGACCTGACAGATTGTTGCACCCGCGTTGCGTATTTCGTAACCGGCCGGGCTTTCTCGCGCAACCTTTCGAACTGCAAACACGGCGGCGTTCGTGCCGTCAGGGATTTGAACCACTAGGCGTGGGGCCGATTGGCAGTGGCTTTATCAGGTCTTTTTCACCACAGTAACCACGGTATCCATAAAACGCTGTTGCCCGGCAATCGGGTCACCTTTATTGGGGATGATCCAATTCGGGTGAACCCCGTTGTCCTTCCACCAAATCCGCTTCAGGTCGGGGTAGCCATCGCGTCCAAAGGGACTTTTCTCCTTACCCGCTGTCGCGAAGCGACCGTGCGCCCAATGTCCGCAGTGATGGGAAATGGCAATAACGCCGGGGACAACACTTTCCCGGACATCCAGTGTCGTCACAATAGATCCAATTTCCGAGGTGACTTCGACAGTCTCTTTATCGCTCAGCCCCAGCTTCCCAGCGGTGACAGGATTGATCAGTGCCGGATTTCGATGATAAATCTCGCTCAAGAACGCATTGCTTTGGGTGCGGGAGTGGCTTTGCATTGCCACCTTGTAGGTCGTCAGGATCAACTCATCGGGTTTAAGGTTTTCATGTTCTGGAATCGGCATCCACGTTGGCAGTCCGGGAAATCCTTTATCTACGAGGAACTGGGAGTGGATCTCCAAGTAGCCGCTCTTGTTTATTTTGTCGGGCGGAAAGCCTTTGTATGGGATATTGCCAATCATCTGCCCGACATATTTTTTATACGCTTTTTTGGTGGTTGTGTAGTCTTGTCCCGGTTTCCCTTTCCAAATGACGCCTGTTTTTTCATCAACAATTGCGCCCTCCAGTTTTTCCGGCGTAAGAACTTTAGCATGCTGTTCATATAAAGGCTGTTGTGTGCGGTCATACCATGCACCATATTGTTTCATGTAATCGAATCCGCCAGCTTCCTTCACACCCGGCGTGTGTTCACACGCATCTTTAACAAATTCTTCCGCGCTTTGGATCATAAAAGACCCATCGCCGCCTTGTGCCGGGTCACCCATGCCTATTTGCCTGGCGAGTTCGCAGACCACATCTTGAAAATCCCGTACTTCACCGGGCAGACTCGGAAGTGCCGGCTGACGAATGTAGTATTCCGGAATTTGATTTTGCGAAACCATGTCTTCCCATGCCCAGCGTTCAAGATAATAGGCATCCGGCAATACCAGATCCGCATATTTGGTTCCTTCGCCATACCCGACATCAACGGCAATGCTAAAGGGAATCAGCGTTTCGTCTTTGAGGATTTCAATATTTTCCCTGCAATCGCCGTTTGCATACGTTGCGTTGTAGCAGTACGTCATATAGATGTGAGGACGCCCATGCGCTCCTTCTTTGATCATGCGCAGAACCTGGTGGCTGGCATGATGAGTCGGCAGGGCATATCCTTCGCCATCTAAAATTTTAAGCTTTTTGGAGTGTCCTTTCGGTTTTTTGAAAGAGGATTTCCATTTGCCGTTGACCGCCATCAACCGTCCGCCCTTGGCATTGATGTAACCGCACAATGCTTCAAGCATGAAGATGGCGCGCTCGGTCATAACGCCGTTGTAATGCGCCACCGCTCCGCGATAGGAGATAATCGTACCGGGTTTTGCTTTCGCATACTCAATGGCAATCCGTTTGATGGTTTTCGCTGGTACGCCACTGATTGCTTCTGCCCACTCGGGGGTGTAGTCCTTAACATGCGCTTCAATGTCGGCAATCGTTGTATTCGTCCACTTCTCGTAAAATGCCTGGTCGTAGAGTTTTTCGGCAATGACGACATGTGTCATCGCCAGCACGACTGCAAGATCCGTCCCCGGTTTGATAGGAACCCATTGAGTGGACTTGGCACCCGTCTTATTTAATCGCACATCAAAGGTATACATCGGCACATGTTTATTTTTGACCATCTCCATAATCCTTTGGGAAAATGGAATATGAGACGTATGCGCTTCAATGGGATTGGAACCAAAGATCAAGATGCAGTTTGTGTTCAAGACATCATTGACGTCATAGTGTTTCCCCCACGTCAACTCTTGGGCGGTCCACTTGCCGCCTTCACAAATCGATGTGTGGTTGCCAATGGTTTTTGTGCCGTAGGCGGCCAGGAAATACGATTTGATCAGCTTACTTGTTGATCCCTTCATACGACCGTAATGGAACATAAACTCTTCGGGATGGCCTTCGTCGCGAAGCGTCTTGAGGCCTTTCACCTTTCGACCATCTATCTCACCCCCGCGCACAATCAAGTCAAGAGCTTCCTCCCAACTGATGCGTTCCCATTGGTCATCGCCACGTTTACTACCCTCTTTACGTTTCATGGGATGGAGCAGGCGGTCCGGGTCTTCCAGATGCTGATGACCGGCTCTTCCTTTAACACAGAGCCTGCCATTGCTTCGTGGCAGGTTGATATTTCCTTCCATTCTTTTTACCTTACCCGTCCGGTTATCGATCACGGCAATCGCGCCGCACCGGGAGACACATTGCCAGCAGGCGCAGGGAACAAAACTTTCTCTTCCGTTGGACAATGCGGCGATGTTGATTGCCGGAGGTCTGCCCAAAACATTGGCTTCCGTTTTGTCCTCTTTTGCCCTAAGTGCAGTCTCCACCTCAATAAATGGAGACTTCTTTAAAGCACGAGTGGCTTGCTTCTCGTCCATGAAGATGTTGCGTAGCACTAATTCTCTTGCAACGAGATACGAAGGGCCAGCAAAGACGATTGCTCCACCCACAACGATTCCACACGCCTTTCTCAAAAAGCTCCTACGGGTATCGGTATCCATGATTATTCCTCCCTTTGGAGAAAATGTATCTCAAGCAAGCGGTAACGCAAGACCACCCACAACGACAACATACCGCATGGCATAAATTCCTATCATCACCAGTACAGACGCAAGTGTGTAACTGGCAACCGTTTTCCGGGTCATTAAAAGTATCAGCGGAACCAATGCACCTAACCCAAGTTCCACACCCAGGAAAACCAGACTGAAGCTTCCCTGTGTGAGCAATACAAAATGAGCATAAACCGTCTCAGAACCCACTGCCATTGTCAGAAGATCGGTGAAGATGAGGAACAGGTCCAAAACAATCAACCAAACCAGCATCTTACCCATGTCAAAAATGAGCCGCTCTGCATAACGCTTTCCCTCCGGCAAAAACAGGTTCATTGTGGCAAGCACGAAAATCAGTAAAGCGATGCCGGACACGATGGCAGAAACCAGAAACAAGGTCGGCATCAGCGCGGTATGCCACAGGGCGCGGGCCTCAACCAATCCGAGGATGAAACCGGTATAGCCATGCACCGAAATTGCCAGAGGAATACCAATGGCCCCAAACACCTTGGTCAATTTGAGATCCGCCGTCCACATAAAATACCCGTAAATCAGGCAGTTTAGCGGATACACAATGAGCAAAAGCGTTCCCCAACTCATGGCAGATGTCGGGTTAAATGCGAACAGCAGGTACCAAAACCGGAGTGGCTGTTCAAGCTCGGCTATTAAAAACAGCGGCGCAAGCACCAGAAGCGTAAAAGCCAGCGCGAGACTCACTTTTCCAATTTCTTTGAATTTCTCCATTCCAAAAACATAGGCAAGGGTAGACAGGACAAACGATCCCGCGCTCAATCCCGTGAAATAGAAATAAGCAGCAACGAGCCAAGTCCATGTGGGTCCATTTCCAAAGTCCGCAACGGTGTCAACCATCTCTTGCCTCCTTTTGGAAAAGAATAAGCTACCCTAGTTCCTCATACTTGCCACCCATTGTTTCTGCGGTACTTCGATTAAGGGCAATGTAGAAGACTTTAGGTTTTGTTCCTCTTTCCGGACTCAAAACCTGCACCGGTTCCGTATCCATTATTTTTCTAATCTCGCTATTCGAATCGTTGAGATCGCCAAAAATTCTGGCTCCATAAGGGCACGCGTCCACACAAGCCGGCAACTCACCTCGCATAACCTTATGCGCACAAAAGGTACACTTATCAGCAACTTCGGTTTCCGGGTTAATGAACCGCGCCCGATAGGGGCAAGAAGAAACACACATGCCACAGGTCATGCATCGATCCTCGTTGATCAAAATAAGCCCATCGTCATTTTTGTATGTCGCGTTGGTGGGGCAGTTGCGCAAGCAAGGCGCATCCTCGCAGTGCTGACATAAACGCGGCAGGAAATGAGAAGAAACATTCGGATAAGTTCCCTTTTCGACTATTTTTACCCAGGACCTGAAAACACCCAGTGGAACACCATTTTCAGACTTGCAAGCGGTCGCGCAGGAACTGCATCCAACACATTTTCTAAGGTCAATGAGCATTGCCAAATTTCTGCGCTGTTTCCCACCGTTATTTTCGGCATTCTCTGATACTGCCGCCACGATTTTTCCAGGAGCCGTAATGCTCGCGATCCCCACGGCTGAGGCCCCTAGCGCGGCTTTTTTCAGAAATTCTCTCCTACCAATTCCAAGGCCTGCTTTTTTTTGGTCTCTTGTTTTGCCTTCTTTTTTCATGGGGAACCTCAGATTCAGAGGCCAAGCTCTAATAAACAATCGCAAAGCTCTCACTAGTAAATATGTGCTCGATTCAAAATATATCAAGCACTCCTTACCAGTTTTTTGTGCCTGCCACCCACTTCGTAGCCCCTTGGCAGGGGAGGCAGATAGCAATGGCTCGTTAAGCCGAGCTAACTTTTTGTTCGCCACCCTCTAGCGAGGGAGGCAAATAGCAATAGCTTATTAAGCCGCCAACACGATTGCTAGCCAGAGAAAGCTATTGCATACTGGCCTCACGCCTAGCCCACTCCCGTGGGTGGGAATATAGCAATTACTTTTTGAGCCGAGATAGCCATTTGCTAGCTTGACAGGCTATTGCCAGTCGGCACCACGCCTAGTGGATCATTTTGATGGCTTTGATGTGGGCATAAACCGGTTGACCCGGTTTGAGGTTTAAGTTGGCGAGAGACTTTCTTGTGATCGTTGCCAGAATCGGCTGACCGGCATCCAGTTCAATATCTACGGAATATCCCCCGAGGGTTCCAATTTTTGCAACCTTCGCCTGCAAAATATTCAGCACACTGGTAACTCCTGCGGGAGGAGCGGTCGAAAGGCTCACATCCTTGGAATGGATGTGAACCCTGAGGTTTTGTCCCACAGGAATATTTTGTTTGGGAACATTCAGGGTCTGCCCCATGAAATCCAATCGGGTGAGTTCGAACTCTTCATCATGTCCCGCAACCGATGTTTCGAGTACCGCTCCCAACTGTTCTTCTCCCAACACTTGCCTGAGCCGGACATCCGAGAACACTTCCTGTACCGGCCCGAAGTTTGCCACTTTCCCCGCTTGCAAAATCACCATAGTGTCTACAAGTTGCAGTACCTCATCCACCGAATGCGTGACATAGATGATAGGCGTCTTGAACTCGTCTTCTATTCTTTTGATGAAAGGAATGATCTCGGCTTTTCGTTGCATATCCAGCGAGGCCAAAGGTTCATCCATGAGCAATAGTTTCGGGCTGGTGAGCAGAGCCCGACCAATCGCCACCCTTTGCTTTTCTCCCCCCGACAATTTATCAGGAGTGCGTTTTAACAACGCCGCCAACCCCAGCACTTCTACCACCTCATCCAAGTGCAAATTACGCTCAACAGACTGGGTACGTTGATAACCGTAGAGCAGGTTTTGCTGAATACTCAAATGCGGGAATAGCCTCGACTCCTGAAACACCAGCCCCACTTTTCTTTGATGGATAGGAATGAATATTCCGTCGTCCTGCCAAACCTGACCCGCCAGTTTCAGGGTTCCTGACGGAGCCCTTTCCAGTCCCGACAAGCAACGCAACAAAGTGGTTTTACCGGAGCCAGAAGGACCAAACACCACCGTAACGCCCTTGGCCGGGAGGGTCAGTTCTACATCCAGGTTAAATCCCGGATAGTCCATTTTAAAGTTTGCTTCCAATAAATTTTTCATGTCACCTGTACCGGTAGTCGGCGGTTGATGGAATAAACCATCACCAGAACCAGAAAAGAAAACAGGAGCAATCCGGCAGAAAGGATATGCGCCTGGGTATATTCAAGCACTTCAACCCGGTCATAAATCTCAATGGAAATCACTTTGGTCTTTCCCGGAATATTGCCACCTACCATCAGTACCACGCCAAATTCCCCCAGGGTGTGAGCAAAGCCCAGTACGATCGCAGTCAGGTAACCCCGGCGAGCCAGAGGACTGATGACCGAAAAAAAAGCGTCCAAACGGGAAGCGCCCAGCGACTGTGCGGTTTCCATGGGAACTTTGCCAACAGACTCGAAAGCACTGTGAAGCGGTTGCACCACAAACGGTAAAGAATAAAGGCAGGAAGCAAAAACCAGCCCGGCAAAAGAAAAAGACAGCGCGGAACCCGTTAAAGCCTGGACCGGTCCACCCACCCAGCCATGCGGTCCCAGCAGAATCAGCATATAAAATCCCAACACCGTAGGAGGTAAAACCAAAGGCAAAGCCACCACCGCCTCCACCACCACCCGGAAGCGAGAACGGGTATGCGCCAACCACCACGCCAGCGGAGTGGCCCATACCAAAAGAATCAATACCGTCACTCCCGCCAATTGCAGTGACAGCCAAATGGGTTGAAGATCAATCAGGGGTAAATCCATTTCTTTATTCCTCTATAAAACCATAACCATAGGACTGCATGATTGTTTTTGCCGCAGAACTTTTTAAATATGCCAGAAACTGTTTTGCGGCAAAATTGGCAAGTCCTTGTTTTAATAAAATGGCCTGCTGGGAAACTGGATCGTGCAGACTCAGAGGCACCTCCCACCGACTTCCCTTAAGCCTGAAGCGTGGATCTTCCACCTGTGATTTGGCGACCAATCCCAGCCCTGCGTTTCCGGTAGCGACAAACTGCAGGGTCTGGGAAATGTTTTCTCCCTGCACCAGAAACGGTCGTAGTTTTTTCCAGAGGCCCAACCGTTCCAGAACCTGCTCTGCCGCCTTGCCATAGGGTGCGGTTTTCGGGTTGGCTATCGCCAGCTTGCCCTTGTCCATTTTTTTTAAAGATTCTACTCCCTGTATTTTCTCCGGGTCTGCGCTCCATAAAACCAAAGCCCCTATGGCATAGGTGAACCGAGTACCCATTACACCTATCCCTTCCTGTTCCAGCAGGACCGGCCTTTTTGCATCCGCCGCCAGCAAAACATCAAAGGGCGCACCGTGTCGGGACTGGGCATACAGCTTGCCGGTCGATGCCGAAATCAGGATCAGCGTGTTTCCCGTATCTTTTTCATAGCGTTTGGCAATTTCCTTGAGCGGATTCAAAAAATTGGACGCGACCGCAACATGAACGTCTTCCGCCCAAGCTGATGCCGACACACCTAGAAGACAAACCACCATCCATGCCCCGAGCCTGCATATTACATGAATACTAAAATGTTTAACCCCCCTAGCCCCCCTTATCAGGGGGGAATTGATCGTCCCCCTGATAAGGGGGATTGAGGGGGTTGCTTTTTCTGTCCTGGCACAGGCCAACGCTCTCTTATTTCCCATCGTTATTCCCTTGCATATATAACGGTTGCATCGTTATATACCATTAAGCATAACGATTGTCAAACTAATGCATGCCTGGGAAAAAGCACATTTTTTTATATTGGGGCTAAAGTTTTAATGTTTTCTGCCGATAGAGCCACCACGGACAGCTGTACCAACAAGGGGTCAAAACATGGAAGTTCAAACAATTCAAGCACGTACGCAGATCGTGTTTGTGGGAAGTACCGGCCGGTGCGACGATTGCGATGAAGAAACCCGGACTGAGGACGCACTCAAAAGAGGCATAGAGGAAGACCGTGTCAGCCTGTCTCCCGCCTCTCTCTCCCTTGCTAACGATGCATCCAAAACCGGTGAAGCGGAAAATGAGGAAGAGGAAAACACAACCGGGCAAACAGGCTCCAAGCAAACAGGCCCCAAAACCGATTTGGAGTTATCTGAAGAAGAACGCCGGATACTGAATGAACTCCGGACGCGGGATGCCGAAGTGCGAGCTCATGAGCAGGCCCATCTTTCCGCCGCCGGCCCCTATGCCAATGGTGCCCCAAAATTTGAGTTTCAAACCGGGCCGGATGGCAAACAATATGCGGTAGGTGGAGAAGTATCCATCGATACGTCCCCGGTTCCTGGAAACCCCGAAGCAACCGCTCGCAAAGCCCAGACTATAAAGCGAGCCGCTCTGGCCCCTCGCGACCCCTCCGGGCAAGACCTGGCAGTAGCCGCTCAGGCGGCGCAGTTGGAAGTCCAGGCCAGACAGGAAGCCAAAGCTGAAAAAGCGGAAGAAAATGAATCAGAACCCGTCCCCTCTTCCATAGAAGAGAGCGATGAGCCTGAAGAAGGAAGCGGTGAGGCAAATTCCGAGAGTGGCAACGAGTCCAATCAAGGCTCTCCCTTTGCCAGACGGATAGCGAACCGGTTTAATCCATCCAGCATCACCTCCGGCAACCTCCTCAACGTTATCTCCTGACAAAACCACTAGCAGGTCGCCGGGCACTAAAAAAAACGGGCCAAACCCTCTAAAGGATCGGCCCTAAAAAAATGGCGGGGTCGACGAGACTCGAACTCGCGACCTCCGGCGTGACAGGCCGGCGTTCTAACCAACTGAACTACGACCCCGCGGTCGTTTACTAAATGGTAGGCGGAACAGGGCTCGAACCTGTGACCCCCGGCTTGTAAGGCCGGTGCTCTCCCAGCTGAGCTACCCGCCCATTCGGCATGGGTCCAACGTGTATAGACTCGTTGAGCCAAAATAACTCTTTTACCCCTGCGGGGCACGAAGACTGAGGAAGAATATCACGGCTACCAAAAAACATGGCTTATTACCCGCAGAGGCTCTCTGCCCTCACTTCAATATTAGAGAAGGGTTGCTTCTCTCCAACAAGAGGATGGGAGTATATAAACGAGCACCAACTCTGTCAAGCGATTTTGTTTTCGGTCTTTCGCACGCAAAATATTGAACAGATTGATTTTAAAATGATTGACAGCCATCCCACCTCGCTATAAGATGCCTTTTAGAGTCTGAAAATAGGATTTTCGGACACTTCTCAAATGTTTTTGTTTCCTGGATACCCCCCGACTGCTTCACCATGATAGAAAAAATCATGGCTTCTCTCGAGAGCCTGCCGACAGAAGACCTTCTTGAAATTCGGAAAAACCTCGACGAATTGATTCGATCAAAATATGACGATGATCTCGGAAAAAGAAAAGGCAAACGGGCCAAAGTCAAAATTGCCGGGAACGTGGAAATTGAACGGGAAAAAGAATTCTTTTTCAACCTTCATAAAATCGTCCTTCTGGAAATGTCGGTCAACGGTTTGGTTTTTTCCATAAAGGCAACCGTCATCGATGGAGATATTTTGCATGTCTCTTTTAGAGTGCCCTCGACCGGAGAGAAAAAAATCATCGATTGCCAGGCTGTACGGGTTCAGGAAACAAAACCCGGCACAATCCCTGAATATGAAGTCGCCGCCATTGCGGTCAGCAAGGAAGCGGTAAAAGATTATAAGGACATGCTGAGGAAAAGAGGCCAATAGCCAGAACCCACAAAGCAGAAATTATGACTCCAGCCAACCCCATTTTGAGGCATCTCATTGAACTGATCGGAAATGTTACCGATGCCCACACCGTAGCCTTGTTTACAATGGAGCCCGGAGGGAAGACCCTCGCCCTGCGCGAATATTTTTCCCTCAGCAAGCACCTGAACCCGGGGGCAAAAATCGCTGTTGGCAAAGGCCCAATAGGTGTGACTGCACAAACCCGCAAACATCAGTTGATCGAAAATTTTGATCAGGACACGAGTTTTCTCGGCATCTACAAAAAAAATGAGGAACTGAAAAATTTTATTGCCCTGCCGGTAATTTATGGGGATCAGGTAGCAGTCCTGGCAGTAGACTCCAAAGAACGCTACCAGTTCTCCATCAAACTGGAAAAAATACTGACTGAATTCGCTCAACAGATTGCATGGAACCTGCAATCCGAGAACCCGGACGATTCTGAAAATCCGTCTCCCCAGCCGTTTTTGCAGGAGATCAATTCCTACTGCCGGTTTCTCGCTGAATCACCTGACCGGTCATCCGTTGCCGACAGGCTGACGCAGATCCCCTCATCCCTGATTCCCTGCACTGCCATTGCTACAGTCTGGTTCGAAGGAAATCAGCAGGAAGGACAAATCATCGGGCACAGGGGTTTTGCTCATGACCTGTCTGAAATCAGGGTATTGTATGGCAAGGGGCTGGTGGGTTCCTGTGCAAAAAACAGGTCGCCTCTTCTTATACAGGCTCATGAGGGCCGGAAAACAGTTGTGTTTTCCGAGGACGAAAAATCCGAAGACCTGCAATGCATTGCGACTCTTCCCATTCAACACAACGACACCCTTTACGGAGTCCTTATGATCGGTTCCTCAGAACCCGATGGAGTGACCCACGCCGATCTGGATAAGCTGGCACTGGTTGTTTCCGCCGCGGCCTCTGCCCTGTTCTGCACAGATACCAAGGACCGCTGGGTCTACGACAAAAACCTGGACCCTGTCACCGGGGTTCCCAATCACCGATTTTTGACGGAACATAATCTTGCGGTATCGGAAGAAGTGTTTCAGCCCAACCGTACCGTATTTTTTCTTACTTTCCACCTCACCAACCTTACAGAACTTTATGAAGCCCACGGTGTAGACCGGGGCGATGCCTACCTTAAGCAATTAATGGCACTGTTCTCAAAACTGATCCCATCTCCCAAATTTGTTTTCCGCCTGTCGGAAACCTGTTTCCTGATCATGCTTATGGATCGAGATCAGAAAGATGTAGAACACCTGATATCAAAACTGAAACATCTGCTGGAACACAAGCCGCTCAACATCAACGGAACTCCCATGGAGGCCCAAACCCAATGGGGACTTTCTGTCTACCCCAGGGATGGGAGAGCATTGTTCAGCCTCATTAACCAATCACGCATCCGGCTGACCCAAAAAATGAAAGCGATGGCATGATAAAAAAATTATTCAACAGCATGTTCAGCTGGTTCTCTACCGATCTGGCGATGGATTTGGGAACAGCAAACACCCTGGTTTATATTACCGAAAAAGGAATTGTACTGGACGAACCATCCGTGGTCGCAGTAAACGTGGATGACAACTCCGTTGAGGCAGTTGGACTGGAAGCAAAAAAAATGTTTGGCCGGACCCATGCCCGGGTCAACACCGTCCGCCCCATGAAAGACGGGGTCATTGCCGACTTTGATATAACCAATCGGATGATTCAGTATTTTCTTAAAAAAGTGCTGAACCAATACCGGTTCTTTAAACCCCGCATGGTTGTCGGCGTACCGACCTGCATTACCCAAGTGGAAAAAAAAGCAGTGATCGATGCTTCCCTCATGGCGGGAATCCGGGAAGTCCATCTGGTAGAAGAGCCTATGGCGGCCGCAATCGGCGTTGGCATTCCCGTACACCGGCCTGAAGGAAATATGATTATCGACATCGGAGGCGGCACCACCGATGTAGCAGTCATTTCCCTGTCCGCCATCGCTTATGGAGAATCCGTGCGCGTTGCCGGAGACGCGATTGACGAGGCCATCGTCCGCTATATGCGACTTCAGCACCACCTGAACATTGGCGTCTTCGAAGGCGAGAGCGCTAAAAAGCAAATAGGCAGTGCGTTTCCGCAAGCAGGAACCCTGACTACTGAAGTCAAGGGATTGAATGTTAAAACCGGTGTCCCCATGTCTATCGTCATAAGCGATGAAGAAATCCGTGAAGCCCTGAAAGAACCCTTGACTACCATCATTGCTGTCATCATGCGCGCCCTGGAAAAAATTCCTCCGGAACTTTCTTCTGATATTCACTCCAATGGCATTTACCTCACCGGAGGCGGTGCCCTCATCCGCGGACTGGATAAAATGATCGAAGAAAAAACTACCCTGAAAGTCTTTATTCCCGAAGAACCCCTTCTCAGTATTGTCAAGGGAGCCGGAGCGGTTCTCGATGACTTCCCCAATATGAAAAAAGTCTGTATCAATTAACCCCCCCCACTAGGCGTGGGGCCAGCGTGCCGCCGCTTTATCTGGCGAGCAAAAAGTTGGCTCGGCTCAAAAAGTCTTTGCCGTATTCCCTCCCACGGGAGTGGGCTAGGCGTGGGGCCAGTGTGCAGTCGCTTTATCTGGCTGGCAAAAAGTTGACTCGGCTCAAAAAACCATTGCGAGTTGCCTCCCCTGCTAAGGGGCCACTTATGAAAAAAGTCTGTATCAATTAACCCACCTGCGATACAATTTTTCGTCACCTTACCCATTAGCGTAACGAAAAATATGAATCCGGTTTGTCAGGAATGTGAAACACAGGTAAATACTGTGCCCACGATAATCGAATATCAAGGAGAGGAAATTTTTCTATTCGATCCCGTGGTTTGCGAGCCCTGTCTGCACAAACTGTGCGAACGCTACTCCACTCAGTGCGCCAATTGCGGCGGCTGCATCCCTCCCTATTCACAGGTAGGAGTGTTAAAAGGGAACGAGGGACGAACTCAGGTTGTACACATGACCACCTCCTGCACCACAGTGGGAAGCGCGTTTTACGGCTATTGGGGCAAAGGGCAATTGAGAAATTTCATACAAATCGAAGCCTGCTCCTAGCCGCCAGCGTGACGCTGAACCCAAATGGCAATCGCTTTATTTGGCGGGCAAAACGTTATCTCGGCTGAATAGAGCCTTGGCTCAACCCCCTCAATCCCCCTTATCAGGGGGAATATTAAAAGTGTTGCGCTTGAGGGCTTGGCCTGCTTGACGGGTAATGCAGTACCGGCCCCACGCCTAGTGGGAGAAAATAATTGTGTATTTTGCTTCGAATCGGTATGATCCGGGCAACTTAAAACATCCCTGATGAGACCCGCTATGCTGAAAGTTCATTTTGAGAGAGAAAATCGTACCATTCAGGTTGAGGCCGGAGAAAACCTGCGGCAAGCGGCTATCCGCAATAAATTCAGTATTTATGCCCATATTCATAAAATTCTGAACTGTCGGGGTCGGGCTCTTTGCACCGCCTGCACCGTCCAGGTCGTTGCGGGAAACGTGGCTCCCAGGAATGAAGCTGAAACAGAAAAGCTGGCCAAAAAACCGGCAGACTTCCGTTTGGCCTGCCAAATCGCCGTCGATGATGATCTGGTAATCAAAACCCACCCTTGAAGCCGTTGGGCACATGGCCCAAAACTATTTGACAACAAATCCCTAAAGTCACAATATAATGTATGTCTCCACTCGCGAAAGAACAGTTGGACGAAATTCATCGTCATGCGGTGGAGGAATATCCTTTTGAATGTTGCGGAATCGTAGTAGGCAAACCTGATCATAATGATGAGAACCTTGTCTACCGTTGCACGAACATTCAAAACAAGTTGCATGAAAAAGATCCCGAGAATTATGTCCGGGATGCCCGCACTGCGTATAATATAAGTGCTTTAGAATTGCAGAAGCTTCTGAGTGAGGTGGGCTCGAAGGGTTTGATCTTCAAAGTTTTGTATCATTCCCATCCCGAGCATGATGTCTATTTTTCGGAAGAAGATACCAGAATGGCTCTGTTCGATGGGGAAACCCCCATCTATCCAGACACCAGCTATCTGATAGTTTCTGTTTATGATAAAAAAATCCGGGACCAAGGCCTGTTCAGTTGGAACCCGGAAACAAAAACTTTCGAGCGGACACCGGAGTAAGTCGGAGTTCGTTACGCAACATATTTGGAGATTCTTTTATGGCTCTGCTCATCAACGAAGATTGTGTTAACTGTGGTGTCTGCGAACCAGAATGCCCCAACGAAGCGATATCAGAAGGGGATGATATTTTTGTGATTGAATGGGAACGTTGCACCGAATGCGTAGGGTGGTATGAAGAAGCTCAATGTGTAGAAGTCTGTCCTGTCGACTGCATTCCCAAGGACCCGGAGCATGTAGAAACAAATGAACAGCTTCTTGAAAAAAAGGAATTGCTGGTAAACGGCGGCTAACCACTCGGCGCCGGCGAGCCGCCGGTGGCAGATTGCAAAAACTCGTTGGGCCGAGTCAGCTCTTTGCTAGCCAGAAAAAGCTATTGCAAATTGGGTCCAGCGGCACGCTGGCGGCGGTTCGCCGGTCACGCTGGACCTTAAAAACAGGGAATGCCATGAGAGAAGAAGTCGAAGAAGTACTGGAGAGTGTCCGACCCATGCTCATCAAAGATGGGGGCAACGTTGAGCTGGTGGACATTGAAGACGGGGTTGTGAAAGTACGGCTCATGGGGGCCTGTGTTTCCTGTTCCAGCTCAACCATGACTCTGAAAATGGGCATTGAAAAAGCTTTAAAAAAAGCCATCCCTATGGTGCGTTGCGTTGAAGCGGTAGAATAACTTCCTTGGCAGCAACTATTTCTTACTATCTGTCGCTGGCGGCTCGCCGACATTTATGATCTTCATGAAAAAATTCGTAATACTTTATTGTTTGGCATGTGCATTATTTTTTTCAACCATCTCCCTGGCGCAGTCTGAAGAAGCCATCCCAGCACCGGACTTCACCCTCAAATCCCTCAACGGAGAAGATGTCAGCCTCAACCAGCACAGAGGGAAATACGTTCTGGTAAATTTCTGGGCAACCTGGTGCGGTCCCTGCAAAATGGAAATGCCCGCACTGGAAACTTTGTACCAGCGTTTTAAATCCAGGAATTTTTCCCTGCTTGCCATATCCAATGACATGTTCGGGGCAAAAATTGTCGAACCTTTTATCAAAGCCAATGGTCTTTCCTTCCCCATCCTTCTGGACCAGCAATTGCACGCCAGCAATAAATTTGGGGTAGTCAGTCTTCCCACCACCTTTATGATTGACCCCAAGGGAAATATCATTGGTGAACTGAGAGGGGCAGAAGACTGGGCCAGCCCGGACAACCTGCTGTACTTTGAAAATCTTTTGAGAAACTGAGCGCGTTGTCCATGAAAGAGCTCCTGATCCTGCCTGCAAAAAATCCGGCCCATTCAGCAAACCTGTTTTTCCGTTTGGCTGGAAGCCTTGTCCTATCACTGTTCGGCCTTCTATTGTTATGGCCTCATGAAGGGTGGTCGCAAGAGGAGCACGATTATTCCCTTGAAGGGGACATGGTCTATATTCCCCCCGGCCCTTTTATATTTGGCACCGATAAAAAAGACGAGTCCGCCGAGGCACTTTCCATGGGCATTCCAAAGCCCTGGTACGCCGATGAAACTCCACAGCAGAAAATTTTCCTCAAGGAATTTTATATTGACCGCTACGAGGTCACCTACAAACGCTATAAAAAATATGTCGACGCTTTGGATGCCGTAGTTCCCCTGAACTGGCAGGGCTCGAATTTCCCGGAAGGCAAGGATAACGAGCCAGTCGTTCACGTCAGTTGGTATGACGCGGCCAACTTCTGCCAATGGGCGCAAAAAAAATTACCTACAGAAAAACTGTGGGAGCGCGCCGCAAGAGGCAAAGAAGGCAATGAATACCCTTGGGGAAACCAGTTTCAGGCAGGGTGGGCAAACCTTTCGAAACGAACCGGTAGTAAAAACCAGCCCGTAGCCGTTGGGGCTTTCCCAAAAAGTGCCAGCCCGGAAGGTGTTCATGACCTGATCGGCAATGTTTGGGAATGGGTGGATGACGATTACCAGCCTTATAAGGGGAGCACGTATCAAAGCGAGTATTACCAGGCTGGGTTAAAAATTCTGCGCGGCCATTCCGCCAGTGACATCGGGCATTTTCCTCAATACGACCAAGCCATCAGGATGTTTTCCCGTAGCGGCTACCGGCAATACTCCAACGCCGATGAACCGGCGCCAGATGTTGGGTTCCGCTGTGCAAGCGCAACCCAGCCTGCCTTCATGAAAACGGAAACCTCTTCTTTCCGTAACGGCCTGAAAGGTTCTTTTTCTTCTCCTACGCTCACCAAGCCCTCTCTTTCTTCCACGGCTGTGGAACCCACGGCTTCAAAACCCGCTCCACTGAATCCTTTTCAGCCTAAACCCAACCTGCCCAATTCAGGAATCGTGGCTCTGACCTTATTGGCATTCATTGCGGGAGTATTCAGTTTCTTATCCCCCTGCACATTACCCATTCTTCCAGCTTATTTCGCGGTGACTGCGCAATCCGATCGAACACGTATGGGTCGCATGTCCCTGGCTTTCTTTTTCGGGCTGGCAACCTTGTTTGTCGCAATGGGAGCCTCTGCCAGTGCGTTGGGCCAGATTCTCAGGGACTATATGTTCCAGATCACCCAGGTCGGCGGTGGCATCGTGGGAGTATTCGG